>Ga0256843_1000857_pt1 | contig 25098 bp, 25 predicted proteins | sample AlvinellametaG_FD_191572 | JGI IMG/M metagenome (GOLD analysis project Ga0256843, IMG submission 191572) | Pompeii worm associated microbial communities from hydrothermal vent at the East Pacific Rise, Pacific Ocean - Alvinella | ecosystem: Host-associated > Annelida > Integument > Unclassified ... | reverse complement strand
TACCCTTCCGAAACGAGTGTGCAACTCTAGCGTCACACAATTACCCGAACATTAGGACCTTGTATCATGGAACTGCTTACCAATTTCAACATTCTCTTCTATCTGGCCGCCTACCTCATCGCCGGCATCCCCTTCGGCTATCTGTTGGCCAAACTCGTCGCCGGCGTGGATATCCAGCAGGAAGGCAGCGGCAACATCGGCGCCACCAATGTTCTGAGAGTCCTCAAAAAACGCGACCCGGCCCTGGCGAAAAAACTGGGGGCGGCCACACTCTTTCTCGATGCGATCAAGGGGGTCGTCGTCATCCTCCTCGCCAAAATGATGGGTGCCGAGCCCGCGACCCTCTGGACCCTTGCCGTCCTGGCGGTCTGGGGACACTGCTTCAGTATTTTTCTCAATTTCGAGGGGGGCAAAGGGGTCGCCACGGGCTTCGGCGTACTGCTGGTACTCCTGCCGATTCCCACCCTCATCGCTCTCGTCGCCTGGGCCGTCGCCGCCAAGACCATCAAAATCTCCTCCCTCTCCTCCCTGATCGCCCTGGCCGCCCTGCTGATCGCCGCCTACATCATCTATCCCTCCGGTATTCCCGGCATCGGCACCCACGCTCCGGTCTGGGTCATTGCCCTCACCGTTTTCTATAAACATATCCCCAACCTGATCCGTCTGATCAGAAAAGAGGAAGCTCCCGTCGCATGACCATCCGGATCGAGGAACTCCGTTTTCAGACGATCATCGGTCTGCTGGAGCATGAACGGGAAACGGAACAGACCGTCGTCGTCGATCTGGAGATTGACTACCACTATACGGCAGAACGTTACCTCGACTATGCGGCCGTCGCCGAGGCGGTCATGACCCATATCCGTCAGGAGCGCTACGAACTTCTGGAGGAGGCCCTGCTGGGCGTTGAGCGGCTGCTGAAGAGTTCCCACCCCGACATCCGCCGCCTCCGATGCCGCATCGCCAAACCCCACATTCTTCCCCATGCCAACGTCTCCGTCAGCCTGGAACGCAGCTACGATTGAGTTCACCGCACATTACGTTCCTCTCTTTTCCCCCAAAAACGGAAAAAAATTGAGAAAACCCGTTTGCTTTTTGTGCTATAATTAAAAAAATCTTAAATGAGCAAAGGCTGACCGATGCGAATTCTCATCATCGAAGATGAAGTAACCCTGAGCAAAACCCTTTCCGAAGGGCTGAAAGAGTTTGGTTATCAGAATGATATTGCCGAGAGCCTGGCTGACGGCCGTTATTTTCTCGACATCCGCAATTACGACCTGGTATTGCTGGACTGGATGCTCCCCGACGGTAACGGCGTGGATCTGATCCCCGAAATCAAGGAGAAACGTCCCAAAACCGCCGTCATCGTCCTCTCCGCCCGGGACGACAAAGAGAGTGAAATCGAAGCCCTCCGCTCCGGCGCTGACGACTACATCAAAAAACCGTTTGATTTCGACATCCTTCTGATGCGCATCGAAGCCAAGCTCCGCTTTGGCGGCAGCAACATCATCGAAATCGAAGAGCTGGTGATCAACCCCGAAGAGGAAAAGATCGTCTATAAAGGGGAAACCATCGAACTCAAGGGAAAACCCTTCGAAGTCCTGACCCACCTGGCAATGCACAAAGATCAGATCGTTTCCAAAGAGCAACTGCTTGACGCGATCTGGGAGGAGCCGGAGCTGGTCACTCCCAACGTCATCGAAGTCGCCATCAACCAGATCCGCCAAAAGATGGACAAGCCCCTGGGCATTACCACCATCGAAACCGTCCGACGGCGGGGGTACCGCTTTTGCTTTCCCCAAAAAGCCTGAGACTCAACTTCCTCATCAAGCTCACCGCCTCCATGGCGGTGCTGCTGACCTTTTTCTCCATTATTCTCTATACCTATATCAACTACAGTGTCGAGACCGAACTGCGGGCTTCTCTGATCAAACATGCCAACTATCTCTTCGGCAAATACCATGATCTGGAAAAAGCGATCCGGGAGCAGAAAGAGTTGTTGAGAAAAACACTCAAAATCGATGTGGGCATCGTTCCCGCGCCTTCGGCGGGATACCAGCCCCTGCATTTTCACACTCTGGAACGGCGGGGGCACAGCTATCTTCAGGCCTACTTCCCCCACAACTTCCGCCATCAAAGCTACCTGGTCCTTACCGCCGACATCACCCAACAGAAGAGAATGCAGCAGAAAGTCTTTCGGGCCATCGTCCTGCTCAACGGCATTGCCATGGTCCTGATCCTGCTCTATGCCTTCATCCTCTCGGGGATGCTGCTCAGCCCCATCCGCTACTTCTCCCGCAAACTGGAGAAGATGAACGAAAACATTCTCGAACCTCTGGATCTCAAAGAAATTCCCCCGGAGTTCCACCCTTTGGGACGCTCCATCAACTCCCTGGTCGCCCGGATCAAAAGCTTTCTTCTTTATAAAAAGGAGCTCTTCGTCGGGACCGCCCACGAACTCAAAACACCACTGGCGGTCATGAAAACCCGTTCCCAGGTCACCCTGCTCAAAAAGAGCAGAACCCCCGAAGATCTGGAACGGATGATCCGGGAAAACATCGGCACCATCGACGACATGAACCGGATCATCGGGGCGATCCTGGAGTTCGGCCGCGCGGAGGGAGCCCAGTTTGAGAAGCCGGAACGACTCGATCTGATCGCCTTTATCCGGGGCAAAGCCGAGGAGTACGCCCTCCTCGCCCGATCGGAGGGGAAAGAGCTGCACTATCGTCTCACCCCCGGAAGACTCGAGTACACCATTCAACCGCTGCTCCTGACCCAGATTCTTCAGAACCTGATCCAGAATGCCCTGCGTTTTACCCCCCGCGGAGGCAAAGTGCACCTCTTCTCCTACATCAAGGAGGATCGCTTCTTCATCAAGATCCGGGACGAGGGACCCGGTATCGATGAATCCATCGATCTTTTCGCTCCTTTCAAACGCTCCAAAAACTCGCCGGGCGCCGGACTGGGACTCTTTCTGGTCAAAAGCGCCGCCGATGCGCTGGGAGCCTCCGTCACCCTGAAAAACCGTTCAGACGGCCGCGGCGCTGTAGCCACCTTCTCCCTCCCGCTGGAGAGGAAGTAGCCCCGTTCCGCCCTCCTCCCGGCACCACCGAAAGAGCAGAGAATATTTTCCGGGCGTTCAAAACGTTCCACAATACATACCCTGCTGTTCCCATCGCCGACAGGCGCAAAGACCGTACCCGTTGAGCACATCCCGACGCAAGAGGGGATCGCCCATGCCACCGATGATCGACGCACATGTGCTGTGGAGCGATACATAGTTTGGGTTTAAGGAAGCATTGGCTATAACTCGGAAACCAATTCCACAGACGAGGATGAACATGGCACTACTGATCACCGATGAATGCATCGCCTGCGACGCCTGTCGCGAGGAGTGTCCCAACGAGGCGATCGAAGAGAACGATCCCATCTATATCATCGACCCCGACCGCTGTACCGAGTGCGTCGGCTTCTTCGACGAACCCCAGTGCATCGCCGTCTGCCCCGTCGACTGCATCATCCCCGACCCCGACAACGTCGAGAGTGTCGAGGAGCTGAAATTCAAGTTCAAACAGCTCCAGGAGGAGCTCTAGGCCCCGATGCCCAAACGCGTCGCCGTCATCGACATCGGCTCCAATTCCGCCCGGCTGGTGATCTACCAGCGGACCAGTCGGTACGGTTTTCACCTCATCACGCAACAAAAAAGCCGGGTTCGCATCGGAGAAGGCGCTTACGAGCAGGGCGGATATCTGCAACCTGCCGGAATCCGCCGCGCTTTCGGGGCGCTCCACTCCTTCTCCCATACCCTCCGGGAATACAAAGTCCGGAAAGTTCACTGTGTCGCCACATCCGCTCTGCGTGACGCCCCCAATCGCGCCGAATTTCTCCGACTGGTCCGGGAACGACTGGGGCTGAAGATCCGGGTGATTGACGGAACGAAAGAGGCCGCTTACGGTGCCGTGGCGGCCCTGAATCTTCTCCCCATCCGCGACGCGGTAACCCTCGACATCGGGGGCGGTTCCACCGATATGGCGCTGATCCGGGAAGGACGCATCGTCGAAACCTGCTCTTTGAATCTGGGAACCGTCCGGATCAAAGAGCTCTTCACCGATCCCGGCCGCAGTCTCAAAGAGGCCCGCGCCTATATTCGCCAACACCTTGACAATCTGCCTCGGAGCTTTCGGGGACCCCTGGCCGTGGCCATCGGCGGCACCGGACGGGCCCTGGCCCGGGGCGTCATGCTTCGCAGCGACTACCCCTTCGACAAGATCCACGCCTTCCGCTACTCCCTGAAGAGAGAAAAACCCTATCTTGAGGCCATCACCCGGGCTGATATCTCCGATCTCCCCGAACTTTTCATCAAGAAAAACCGTTGCGACACCATCCGGGAGGGAACACTGATTTTTCTGGAGGTGCTTCGCCATCTGGAGGCCAAAGAGGTTCTTACCAGCGGTGTCGGCGTTCGCGAGGGCGTTTTCCTCTCGGATCTGCTGCGCAACGACAGCCTCCGCTTCCCCCACGGGGTCAATCCCAGTCTGCGGAGCATCAAGGATCGTTTTGACCTGCTTCAGCTGCCGGAGGGGAACAAACAACGTATCGGTCGGACCCTCTTTGAGACCCTCCGGCCCCGTTTCGGAGGAACGGAGGAGGAACGTTCCCTGCTGCACGATGCCCTGAGCCTCTCCAACATCGGCAAGATGCTGACAATCTACAAAGAACACCAACACGCTTTCTACATCGCCATGCAGGAGCTCAACTTCGGCTTCACCCATGCCCAGATGCTCACCATTGCCCTGCTGATGCGCTCCAAAGGTGACAGCCTCTACTACAAACCCCTCTATCGCCGCTATAAAAAGCTGCTTCCCGCCAAGGAGACCGTCAAGTGGCTCAGCTTCGCCTACACCCTGACCCTGATACTCCACGAAAACTCTTCCCAGGCGAAGATAGACTTCCACTGGGAAGATGAAAAGACCCTCCGTATCATCAGCGACCGCCCCCTCTACCTGGCCCACGAATCCATCGAAAACATGGAGAAACCGGGAAAGATCGACGTGAAGATTCTCGACGGATGGGAGGAGAGCTGCAGCGGGGAGATCTAGTCGTTCCGTCCCGAGTGCGGGCTTTTTTGGACCATCCATTTTTTGAAGGGCTGCAACGAGTCGATATATTCGGCAACATCCTCGATCTCCTGTCCCGTCAACTGTAGCGTGGGCATGGCATTGGCACTGTATCCGAATCGACGGTACATCCTGCCGGGATCGGTCACATAGGCGATCACATCTTTTTTCCGCCGGGTATAGGAGACCAGATTGAAATCCCGCCCCAGCCCACCGGTCATGTGAACACTGTGGCATTGAGCGCAGTCACTGGCGTAGACTTTTTTTCCGTTTTCGATGTCGGCGCCGTGAAGCGTGGAAAACACAGCGGAAACGAGAAGCGGCCCGGTTATGAAACGATGCATAAAATATCCTTTGGCCATCCCCTCAATTCGCAATGGCACTTTAGTGTGTATAATGATAATAGATATCATTATACACAAATAGGACAAAATTACTCTTATTTAACTTCATCGCATTCCGGGAAGAGAAAAAGAGAGCGCACGGATTGTTTCATTGCGCAGTATTCACTGCTCGATTCCCCTCCTGTCACTCCCAGTCTTTGGGAATCCTCTGCTCTTTGGCCATGGCGGAGAAGTGCTCCAGCTCTTTCCGGCGAAGAATCCGGATGATATTGGTGGTACCGGGAACTCCCGGAGGATCGCCGGCGGTGACGACATAGTTGTTCTCCTTGGTCAAAACCCCCGTCTCCAATCCTTTGTGAATCACATCGATCATCATCTGACGGGCGCTTTCAGCCGCGGAAAGGAACGCGGGGACCACCCCCCAGACCAGAGTCAACTGACGCGCGATGGCCGGATCGTGCGTCACCGCATACAGCGGCTGGCGGGGACGATACCGTGAAAGTTTCCGGGCGGACTGGCCGGAAGTGGTGATAGCCAGCAGCGCCGCCGCCTCGATATTCTGCAGCAGATTGACCGCCGATTCGTCGATCACATCCATCTCATCGTTATAGGGGAAGCGGTGGATTTTGAAGTAGTCATAGACCTCCTCCGCCTCACGGATCGTCGCCGCCATGGTCTTAACCGCTTCCACCGGATACTCACCGATGGCGCTCTCTTCCGAGAGCATCAGACAGTCCGAACCGTCCAATACCGCATTGGCCACATCACTGATCTCCGCCCGGGTCGCCCGCTCGGCATGCGTCATGCTCAGCAGCATCTGCGTGGCGGTAATAACCGGCTTGGAGGCTTCGTTGGCTTTGCGGATCAACATCTTCTGCACTTCCGGAACCCGATAGTAGGGGATCTCGATCCCCAGATCGCCCCGGGCAACCATCAGTCCGTCGCTGGCGTCGAGAATGGCGTCGATGTTCTCCACCGCGTCAAATTTTTCGATCTTGGCGATGAGATGCTGACGCCCTCCCAGGGATTCGACCAGAGCCCGGGCTTTGCGCATATCCTCCGCCGTCTGGACAAAGGAGATCGCCATGAAGTCGACCCCGTGCTCCACTCCCCAGGCGATATCTTCCCGATCCTTTTGTGTCAAAACCTCCAGATCCAGACGGGTATCGGGAAAATTAACGCCTTTGCGGGACGAAAGCATTCCTCCGCTGACCACTTCCGTGCGGACCCGTTCCCCGAGTTCCGTCACCCGGGTACAGACAATCCCGTCATAAAGATAGATCAACTCCCCCACTTTGAGCTTATCCAGCAACTCGGGGTGATTGAGACTCACAACCAGATGATGGGGTTCGATGAAATCACCGACCACATCTTCCCGCACAAACTCGACAATATCCCCCACCTGGAGCATGACATCATGTTTAAGTTTGCCGATACGCACCTTGGGACCGCTGATATCCTGAAGTACCCCCACAAAGAGGCCGGTCCGTTCGGCTGCCTTACGGATGTGCTCCAGGGAGACGCGATGATACTCATGATCCCCATGGCTGAAGTTGAGACGAAAGAGATTGACTCCCGCACGGATCATCGCTTCGAGTTTGGCCTCACTGCGGCAGGAGGGCCCCACCGTCGCCAGAATTTTACAATGCTTCTTCATTCTTCTCCCCCTCGTGGCTGTTTCGTTCCGCGTCACAAAAGCACAGACTGTATCGCAAAATATCCCGGGAGCCAGCTCATCACGCCCCAGACAGAAGCAAGCGCCACTCCGCCCAGAAAGACCCAGAGGGCATTTCGGTTCCGGATCGCCAGATAGCCGCCGACACATCCCAGAAGCAGTCCGCCGATATGCGCGCTCATATCAATCCCGGGAATCAAAATCCCCAGCAGCAGATTGAGCCCGAGAATGGCACCGAACTCCTTCATGAAGATGCGGTAACGTTCCCCCAGCCTCCGTCGGTGGAACAATGCATACCCGCCCATCGCTCCGAAGAGTCCGAAAATCGCGCCACTGGCCCCGACGGCCACCGAATCGGGATGGACAAAAAGCGAAAAAAGAAAACCCGTCACACCGGCGGCAAGATAGATAACCAACATACAGCGACGAGAGAAGTAGCGCTCCACCATCCGGCCCACAATGACCAGAGAAACCATATTGAGCGCCAGGTGCTCCAGGCCGGCATGGAGGAACATGGCGCTCATCAGACGCCACCACTCTCCTCCCCTCACTACCGCCGGACCGAAAAGAGCGCCACACTCCACCAGTGTCCGGTTGTCAATGCTTCCGATCCTGCCCGAACAAAACGCGCTGAGCAGATAAAACAGGAGATTGGCCAGGAGCAGAAGAGCCGTAAGCGGATACTCCCGGGCAAAGCCCCGCATCATCAGGGCTGGGCGATCGCCGCCGGGAAAATTACTCCGTCGATTCCGAAGCGTACCATCCCTTCGATCCGTCGTTCATCTTCAATAAGCACCAGAATCTTGGTATCGAAAAGATAATCCTCGGCAATCTTTTGCAATGTAATCGCCTGTTCATGCTCCGCCACGACAAACGAGGCCCCCAGAGCATTGGCGAAAATACCCTGACGAATCTCACTGATGGTCACGGCATAACTCAGCCCCTGCTTCTGGCAATATTTCGCCAGATCGATGGAGACATTCAGAGGCTCCAGGAGCAGAATATCCTCGGGCCGGGTCTTTTCAATCTCCGGAATGGAGAACACTTTGACAAAACGGGCAGATTCCACCCACGGATGTCCAAAAATCAACACGGTAAAACTCCTTTGTTTATCGGGGAAGGCATTCCCGGGAACAGTAATACTTTCCCTTGTAGAAAATCGCCTCTTTCTTGACGACATAGGTTCCGCACTCGGCGCACTCCACCAGAGTCTCCTCCTCACCTTCGGGATCCGTTTCCTCACGGGAGCCTTTCCCCAACGAGGGGAGTTTCCCCCCCGCAAAACGGTAGAGGGCATAGAGGAGACCACCGAGGATCAGCAGCTTGAGAAACATCGTCTGTCACACCGACCCGTCCACGACCGTTCGGGCCGCGGGATAGGCTTCCAACCGTTCGACGGGAATCGGCTTTCCGCTCTCTTCGCAGATACCGTAACTCCCATCCTCGATCTTCTTCAACGCATGCTCCACCTCCGCAAGTTGATGTGTCAGATCTTCCAGCAGACGCTGATCGATCGCGTTCTGGGCATCCAGTTCCGCCACATCTCCCCGATCCTCGGCTTCGGACGCCGAGGCGTCCAGAGCCTCGGTATCGGAAGCGATTGCGTCAATCTCCCTTTTCAGGCGCTCGCGTTCCTTGAGCAACAGGTCCCGAAAATACTCCAGGTCCAGATCCGTTCGTTTCGCCATCAGGCTCTCCTTGCATCGTATTCCTGTAGCCGCTATGATAGCACGATTCCCTCAACAGAGAAACCCCCCCGAAACTCAGGGCCGCAGAAGCAGATAGCGGCGGGGCGGCCGCTCCACAATCCGCAGTTCTTCGGCCGCTTCAAACGCCCGAAGCTCCTCCCCGAGCCGACTCCCTTTGTAGAGCAGCCAACGGGTCGACCGATCCGCCAGATGCTCCGTCAAGCGCAACAGCAAAGCCGTATCGGTCACCGCCCGGGAACTGATGAGAGCGAAGGGTTTGTGGTGCAGACGCTCGACGCGCAGACGCTCCACCCGTACCTTCGACAGTCCCAGCTCCAGAGCCGCCAAACGCAAAAAAGCCGCCCGCTTGTTCAGCGGTTCACAGAGAACCGTTTCACACCGGGGCCAGGCAATGGCCAAGATCAATCCCGGGAATCCCGCTCCCGTTCCCACGTCCAACAGTGAATCGGGAGGAGAAACAAACGTCGTGGGAATCAGGGAGTCAATGATATTTTTCTCAATCTCCTTCCGGTTCTTCGCTCCGGTGAGGTTGTGTACTCCGTTCCACTCCTCCAGAAGTTCGACAAAGCGGTTCAGCCGGGAAAGTGCGATTTCATCGAGGCTGATGCCTTCGTTTCGAAGGGCCGAGGAGAGATCAGACATCGGAATCTCTCCCGGAAGGGGCGACACAAAATACCGCACTCCCGACACCGCCTACCCGATAGAGAACATTCAGCTCTTCGTTCCATTCCCCCGACTTTTCATTCACAGAAGATGACCCATCCGTTCTTTTTTGGTTTGAAGATACTTTTCGTTATGGGGGTTGGGAGCGATCAGCAGCGGCACCCGTTCCACAATCTCCACGTTTCGCAGGGATTCAATCTTTTTGGGGTTGTTGGTCAGCAGCCGCAGCCGGGTGATACCGAAATGCTCCAGAACCGTCTCGACGATTTCGTAGGTCCGTTCGTCAGCGGCAAAACCCAGTTGATGGTTGGCCGCCACCGTATCGAGCCCCCGGTCCTGCAATGCATAGGCGTTGACCTTGTTGAGCAGACCGATATTCCGCCCCTCCTGACGGTGGTAGATCAGCAGTCCGCCCTCCGCGGCGATTCGTTCCATCGAAGCGTGCAGCTGCTCCCCGCAGTCGCACTTGACCGACCCCAGAGCATCCCCCGTAAGGCACTCGGAATGTACCCGCACCAGCGGCGTCTCGGGAAGAGGATCGGTAAAGAGCGCCAAATGCTCCCGACACCCCTCTTTGAATGCCTGAATCCGGAAACTGCCGTAACGGGTGGGAAGGATTGCCACCTCGGAAATATCGATTTTTTTCATGGACGCATTATACCCCAAGCGTACCCAGAGATAAAAACGAGTAGAATTATCATCACTCCAGCAAGCAAACATCTTTAGTGAAGGAAGGTTTCATGTTCACCCGTTTTCGACGCCGACGACTCAACCCGGTCCTGAGGGACCTGCTTCGGGAGACGCACCTGAGTGTTGACGATTTTATCTATCCTCTCTTTATCCGCAGCGGCGAAGGTATCCGCAACGAAGTCCCCTCCATGCCCGGAGTCTTCCAGCTCAGTATCGACGAAGCGGTCAAAGAGTGTGCCGTGCTCAAAACCCTGGGGCTGCGCTCGGTGATTCTCTTTGGTATTCCCGATGTCAAAGACAGCGTAGGATCCGATGCCCTGTGTGAACACGGAATCATCGCCACCGCGCTTCGGGAACTCAAGTCGGCCCACCCCGACCTTTTCATCGTGACCGACCTCTGCTTCTGCGAATATACCGACCACGGCCACTGCGGGATCCTCGACCCGGTACTGGGAACCGTCGACAACGACGCCACGCTGGAAAACCTCGGTCATCAGGCGGTGATTCACGCCAAAGCCGGTGCCGACATGATTGCCCCCAGCGGCATGATGGACGGGATGATCACCGCCATCCGCTCTGCGTTGGACAGAGCCGGCTATGAGCATCTGCCCATTATGAGCTACTCCACCAAATTCGCCAGTGCCTGGTACGGCCCCTTCCGGGACGTAGCCGAGAGCGCTCCCAGCTTCGGCGACCGGCGCAGCTACCAGATGGATCCCGCCAACCGCCGGGAAGCGGTTCTCGAGAGCCTGGAAGATGAAAAAGAGGGCGCCGATATCCTCATGGTCAAACCGGGGCTCGCTTATCTGGACATCCTCCGGGAGATCCGGGAAGCCAGCCGCCTCCCGTTGGCGGTCTACAATGTCAGCGGGGAATACGCCATGCTCAAAATGGCCGCCCGTGCCGGGGTCATCGACTACGAACGGGTGATGATGGAGACCCTCCTGGCCTTCAAACGCGCCGGAGCCGACATCATCATCAGCTACCACGCCAAAGAGGCTGCCGCCCTGCTGCAGGGGCAGGAGTAACGCTCCCGCCTCCATTTCCCATCCAAGGAGTCCCCATGAACGCCACAGAATACACCCAATCGATCCTCGACTATATCCGGGAGTGTTCCCCGGGTCAAAACGAGTTTTACCAGGCCGCCACCGAGGTCTTCGAAAGCCTGATTCCTCTGCTGGAAGAGGAGAAAAAGTACCAGGAGAACAGCATTCTCGAACGGATCATCCTGCCGGAGCGGACCATCATTTTCCGGGTCACATGGATCGATGACTCGGGTAAAGTCCGGACCAATCTGGGCTACCGTGTCCAGTTCAACTCCACCCTGGGACCCTACAAAGGAGGCTTGCGTTTCCACCCCAGCGTCAACCTGGGCATCGTCAAATTCCTGGGCTTCGAGCAGATCTTCAAAAATGCCCTGACCAACCTGGGAATCGGTGGAGGAAAGGGGGGCAGCAACTTCGACCCGAAGGGCAAAAGCGATAACGAGGTAATGCGCTTCTGCCAGGCTTTCATGAACGAACTGCATCGCCATATCGGCGAGACCCGGGATGTTCCCGCCGGAGACATCGGCGTCGGCGCCCGGGAGATCGGCTACCTCTTCGGCCAGTACAAGATGCTCACTGCCCGCTTCGAGGGGGTCGTCACCGGCAAAGGAATCGGCTGGGGCGGTTCCTTCGGCCGCAAAGAGGCTACCGGCTACGGTTCGGTCTATTTTGCCGAACACATCCTCAACAGTCACGGGGATGAGCTCAAAGGCAAAACATGCTGCGTCTCGGGAGCGGGAAACGTCGCCACCTACACCATCGAGAAACTCCACAGTATGGGGGCCATTCCCGTCAGCTGCTCCGATTCCAAAGGCACGATCCACCACCCCGGAGGCATCGATGTCAAGACCCTCAAGGCGATCAAGGAAGTCGGTCGGGAATCCCTGGCCAAATATGCCGAGCTCCATCCCGACGCCACCTACATCCCCGTTCACAAATATCCCGAAGGGGGCCACGCCGTCTGGACCATCCCCTGTGATGTGGCTTTTCCCAGCGCCACCCAAAACGAACTGACCCTCACCGACGCCAAAAACCTGGCCCGTAACGGCTGTCGACTGGTCAATGAGGGGGCCAACATGCCCACCACTCCCGAGGCACTGGAATATCTACGCAGCCGGAATATCCTTTTCGGTCCCGCCAAAGCCGCCAACGCCGGCGGTGTCGCCGTCAGCCAGCTGGAAATGGCCCAGAACGCCAGCATGCAGCGCTGGAGCTTCGCCGAAGTCGATACCCGTCTCTTCGGCATCATGAAAAACATCTTTGAAACCGCCGACGAAACCGCCCGGGAGTTCGGCCATGAGGGCGATCTGCTCATGGGGGCCAATATCGCCGGATTCCGCCGGGTCGCCGACGCCATGATCGACGAGGGAGCCATCTGACCCTGACGAAAAAATTCGAGAATTTTTCTTATTTACCTTCGATTATACTTCTGGGTACATAATACGAGGGTCGGTTATCGATCGACCCGCCAGTCAATCGCGACACCGACCATCGAATTCATTTTTCCTCCTTTGAATTTGTTTTTCCCTCCTTTCCTTTCCCGGGCAACCGGGAAAACTTTTTCCGACCAATCGAGACATTCCCATGAAACCTCATCGCTCCGGAGAACGCGTCCGGAGAGCGAAAAATCCTCTCTACGGTTGAGCACCCTCCTCCGTCAGACGCTCCACGGCAAAAGGCTTCGCCAGATAATACCCCTGGAGATAATCGACTCCCGCCTCCACCACACTCTCGTAAATCTCCCGGGACGAGACATACTCCGCGACGATGGCCGCCTCAAAATCCCGAGCCATTTCGATGACATTCTTTACCAGCGTCTTGCTCTCGACCTCCCTGATGATCCGTTCGATGATGCTTCCGTCGATCTTGATGTAGTCCGGATGGAGTTCCAGGACATTCTCCAGGTTGGAATATCCCGATCCGAAATCATCCACGGCGATGGAACACCCCCACTCCCTTATCCGCGCGATGAAGCGTTCCACCACGGTAAAGTCTCCGATCATATCCGTCTCCAGGATCTCGAATATAATCCGTTCCGGACGGGGAAACGCTTCCAGGCGATCATAAAGAAAACGGATAAAAGAGGGATCTTCCAGATCGTCGTAACTGAGATTGAGAGAAAAATTGTAGGGGAGAGCTTCAAACGCCTGCAGAGAGCGATCCACCATCATCTCCATCAGACCACGATAGAGATGAATTCTCTTGGCCGTTTTCAGAAGGGGGCCTATGGAGTGGAGCTCACCGTGTTCATCTTCCAGGCGCATCAGACACTCGTAACTCTTGATCGTCCCGTCCCGGGCAGAAACAATCGGTTGGACATAGACCCGGACCGCCCCCCGGACCGCCGCCTGCCTGAGCAGGACCACTTCACCCAGGAGCTGCTGATGCTCCTGCTCCGTATAGGTCAGAGTCAGAATATCCAGATTGATATCCAGAATTTTGTTCAGAGCGTCCAGACTCTCCGTCTGTTCCTCTTCCAGAAGCAGCCGTCCCAGTGCCTCACGGACATAACTGAATGCGGCATTGACATAGTGGGTCGGCAACCCGATATGAACATGAATCCGACTGATTCCCGACAACCAACGAAAATACTCTGCATCATACCGTCCCTCGACCAGGGCGAGAAACCACCGGCGTATCCCCGTCTCATGACGCTGAAGGACCTCCGCACTTCCCAAAAAGGTCCGGGCATGTTCAAATGAAAATATGAATGAATAAAAACCGGGTAAAAGACTCTCGATCTTTTCATCGAAGAGCGGTCGAAGCCTTTGAAGTTTCCGGGCATCTTCCTCACCAAAACGGTAGTGGGTAAGAATCCGTCCGATCTCCTGGTCCGCTTTCCGGTCCGCACTGCTCAAAACTCTTTTCATACCACCTCTTTCTGATAGATTCCGACTCCGAATCCGCTTCTTCTCACCTTCCCTGGCAATAAACACCCGCTTCTGTCGGGACTCCGGCTTGATCTATAATAGACAAATCCAAAATCGTTTATGCTTAAAATAATGGGAAAAAGTACAAGAAGTTCTGAAGAAGGTTATTAAAATAAGGGTGCCGCCCGAAGCGGCACGGGATAAAAGAAGAAGACGATTTAACGCTTGGAGAATTGGGGGCTCCGGCGGGCTTTCTTCTTTCCGTACTTTTTCCGTTCGACGACACGGGCGTCACGGGTCAGCAGCCCCATGGGCTTGAGGATGGCGCGGAAGGCGGGCTCGTACTCGACGAGGGCCTTGGAGATCCCGTGCTTGACCGCGTCGGCCTGGGCGCTGTATCCGCCGCCGAGGGTCGTCGCCTTGACGGTGACCGCTTCGAGCTGTTTGGTGGCTTCCAGGGGCAGACGAACCTTCATCTTCAGGGTCTCATGACCGCCCAGCCACTCGTCCAGGCTCTTGCCGTTGACGATGATGCCGCCGTTGCCGGGGGTCAGCCAGACTTTGGCGATTGCTCTTTTTCTCTTGCCGGTTGCGTAGACGGTTGCCATCTTACTTTCCTTTGTTCAGTTGTGCAGTATGGGGATGCTCGGAGCCTTCGTAGACTTTGAGCTTCTTGAGCATCTGACGTCCCAGCTTGGTCTTGGGCAGCATGCCGCGGACCGCCAGGCGATAGAGCTTCTCGGTGTGGTTCTCCTGCATGTCGGAGAGTTTGTTGGACTTGGTGCTTCCGAAGTATCCGCTGTGGCGGAAATACTCTTTGTCCTCCATCTTGTTCCCGCTGAAGACCGCTTTCTTGGCGTTGATGATCACCACATAATCGCCGCAGTCGACGTTGGGGGTGAAGGAGGGCTTGTGCTTGCCCCGCAGGTAGGTGGCGGCTTCGGTGAGGATGCGTCCGAAGGTCTTGCCTTCCGCATCGATCAGAATCCAGTCACGCTGCACTTCGTGCGGCTTGACGACTTTTGTCATTTTCATGATCGTTTCCTTGTTTGGTTTCCACGGCAATGCCGTTTGGGTAGCGGGATTGTAGCGGGTTATTCTTATGAATTGCTTAATTTAAGCATATTTTAATTATAAAAGCTCTTTCCCAGCCGCCGATCGCCCGCCTTGCACGTCACCGCCTTTCCGCATTCTCGACGCGCCGACTCTTTTCCGCCTATCCCTCACTCCCGCATACGCCGTACAACCCACTCCATCTCCGCCCCCTCTTCCGTCAAGTAGAGCAGAACCCCCTCCGTGACTTTGCCGTCGAGGTGCTCCAGCATGGCACAGTACTCCTCCACCTGCAGCCGATGTTTTGAGGCGAACTTTCTGGAGCTTTTATAATCCACCACGACCCGATACCCGGGCCGCTCCAGCAGCAGATCGATCTGCCGGACTTCTCCCCGGCAGACCAGCGGCTGTTCCCGGAAGATCCGCGCCCCCTTCGTCAGTTCCAGAAATGCTGTGCACTCCGTCAGCGCCTCCAACCTCCGCCGCACCGAAGCCATCCCCTCCTCGCCCAGAAGCACACCATAGCGGTTGCGCAGAGCGTCCAGTGCCCCGGAGATCCCTTCAGGCGCAAAGGGCTCCATCATCTCCAGGGCATAGTGCAGCCCCGTACCCAGCCAGATCGCTTCATAGTCCGGTCCCTCTTCCTCCTCCTCTCCTTCGGGAGGCAGCTCCTGCCGCCCGTACGCTCCCAGAGTTACCGCCTCCGGAGCGGCGGGATCAGGCGCATCATCCCGAACGTCGGGAACAACCGTTCCCGCCGTCATAGGCGTCATGGGAAGAGGCGCGAAAAGCGACTGTTCCGGTTTACGCACCACAATCATCCCTTTCACCGCCCGGGTCAGGGCCACATAGAGCAGATTGAGCCGGTCTTTTTCCGCGGCCGTCCGACGCTCGTCCACCAACTCGGAGTACTCCGCATCCAGACGTTCCCGTCCTTTGATCCGGTAAAAAAACCGTTCGATTTTCAGATCCGGACCGAAACGGGGAATCAGCGGATCCCGCTCACTCCCTCCGCGTCCGCTTCGATCCACGACGATCACATAATCAAATTCCAGCCCTTTGGAGCCGTGTACCGTCAGAATTCGCGCCCCCTTGAGAGTATGCGCCGCCACGGGAATCCGGGAGCGCGCGAACTCTTCGAGAAACTCCGGCAGCGTCTCATACCTCTCGGCAAACTCCAGCAGCTTCAGAAAGTTGGGATCGTCCCCAAAGACACCGTACTCTTCCAGCAGACGATGCAGGACCTTCACCGGACGCATCAACGGCCGATACCAATCAGCTCCCGATCGCCTCTCTCTGCCGCTCCGCTCCAGCAATGGCGCCGCATCCAGGGCTTCTCCCCGATAAAGATGCTCCGCCATCGCCACCAGGGCCGCAATCCGGGGCAGGCTTCGCAGGGAACTGGAGGTCTGGAGCACCGTTTCGATCTCCGCCTCAAGACAGAGTTCCTGAAGGCGGTTGCCCTCCTTGTTGGTCGCGACCAGCAAAGCGATCTGTTCGGGGGCGACCCCCGCCTCAATCAGCGCTCCGGCCTTGCGTACCGCCTCGGTCAACGGCTCCTCCGCTTCGCAGACCTCCACATAACCCTCCTCCTTCCGCCGGGGATTCTGGGGCAGATAACCCGGCATGACCCCCTCGAACCAGCGGTTGACACTCTGAACCACCAGCCGGGCACTGCGGTAATTGGACTCCAGATGCTCCACAGGAATGCCGTAGCGCCGCGCCACCCGATCGAAGAGCTCCTCCACTCCGCCGCGGAACCGGTAAAGCGACTGCTTCGTATCCCCCACATAGAAGAAACTGCGGATCTCCTGTTGCCCCTGTCCGGCGAATATCTCGTCGATAAGAGGTTCCAGCAGAAGAAACTGCAGTGTTGACGTATCCTGAAACTCATCCAGGAGCATATGACGGAATCGGCTGTCGAGCCGGAAGTAGAGCAGATCTTTCGCCAGACTCTCATGCAGGAGCCGATAGGCGAAATAGCCCAGATCGTCGAAATCCAGCACTCCGCTTCCCCGAGCCTGCACAATACGGGCGTTGCGATAATGGGCATAGAGATGACCCAGCCGGGAAAGCACCGCGCGTTCCCGAGCCCGGACCCAGCGCAACAGCAGGCTCCGAAGCTCCTGGTATTCCTGCTCGATGCTCGGATCTTTGGGCAGATATTTTCGGTAGTGACTGTGCGCTTCCAGGGTCTCCTTCCCCAGAAAACTCCGCATATAGAGCTCCGCCGTGGTGGCGGGAGCGAAATTCCTGATAGCGGATCGGGAAGCGCCCACCGCTTCAATCCGCCGATGCAGCGATGCCCGAAGCATCTCGATGGCCGCCTCCAACGCTTCGATGGATTCGCCGCCTTCCCCGGGAAATTCCGGCAACAACGCATCCTGACGATAGAGCGCTTCGAGACTCTCCATCATCCCGGAAACCTTACGTTTCTCCATCCGGATCGCCAACTCCACCAGCACTTCCAGAAGCCCTTCACGCTCCAGCTCCCGAAGCAGTGCTTCCTCCAGATCCCCCTCCGGCTCCTCCGTCACGACGAAGTCGGGCTCCAGCCCGATCTCCAGCGCCCCGGCCCGCAACACCGTAACAAAAAAGCTGTCCAGGGTAACGATGTGCGTCGCCGAACGCAGAAAACGCCGCAGTACCTCCGGCCGGCGTTCCAGCAGCTCCGCCTCGCTCAATCCCGTCTGCCGGATCAGTTCTTCCCGGAAAGCGTCGAAATCCGGCTCCTCCAGACGCCGCAGCGCTTCGCCCACCCGCTGGCGCATCTCCGCCGCCGCCTTGTTGGTAAAGGTTGCCGCCAGAATCGCCGAAGGCGACTCCCCCAGAAAGAGCAGCGCCAGATAACGCACACTCAGGGCAAAGGTCTTGCCGCTGCCCGCCGAGGCGGAAAGGGCCAAAAAAGGTCGAAATCCCATAGCGTCTCCTTCATTCGGTCCGATACTATTCTACCCCATTGCTTTCAACGGAACAATCAAACCCTCTATGAAATAATCCAATACGTTCAATAAAATCTGATAAATTTAATTATTATATTTTATTGAATTGATACTATAATGAAAAATCAATCTCTTAAAAGGAGAAACAGATGAAACAGATCTTTTTCATGGCAGCACTTGCCGTACTGGTGAGTCCCGGAGTTCAGGCCGTCGACTTTCCCCAACCGATGCCGCAGGCACCCAAAGGATATCCCGCCGGAGAGGTAGGGCGTCTGGTCAAGCTGGGCGAAGCGATCATGAACGAGACCGACACCCATCCCCTGACCAAAGATCTGGTCGGCAACAAACTCCAGTGCAAGAGCTGCCACCTCAAAGGCGCCGACGGCAAACCCGGAACCGGCCACGGCATCGGAACCTTTATCGGGACGGCAACGGCCTTTCCCGCCTTCTCCAAACGCGAAAAGACCGTTCAGACCCTTCAGGATCGGATCAACAACTGTTTCATGCGCAGTATGAACGGCAAACGTCCCATCATCGACAGTGAAGCCAGTATCGCGATGGCCGCCTACGTCACCTGGCTTTCCGAAGGGCTGCCGATGCAGATGAATACCCGGCGCCCCTGCTCCCCCTACAATAGCGGGCGCTGGGCCAAAAACGCCAAAAAGTTCGCCAGGATCCAGCGCAAAGCGACCCACGCCAACTACCTCAACGGCAAGAAACTTTTCGAAGCCAAATGCGCCTCATGCCACGGCAAAAACGGGGCGGGGATGGGGACCTTCCCTCCGCTATGGGGTAAAAACGCCAAGGGTGAGTGGCTCGCCTACAACACCGGAGCCGGAATGAGCAAGCTCAACAAAGGCGCCGCCTGGGTCCAGTCCAACATGCCTCTGGGCCGGGGCGGAACCCTCAAGGATCAGGAAGCTGCCGACATCATGCTCTACGTCGACGCCCAACCCCGGGCCGACTTCGACCTGGCCAGGGGCCTGCTGCCGAAGTGCGAGATGGGCTACTACAACTCCAAGGTTCACAAAGAACACCACAGTGTGCGCAGCAACTTCAAACAGTTCGGACTGGATGTGGACAAAATCCGGGGCGATCACATGATCCCCTGATCGATACGAGGGCGTAGAGTCGGCAGAAAACGGCAGGTCGGGCTATTGCCCACTATATACAAGCAGGTCATAGGATTCCCACCCCGACCTGCGTTACTTTTCGCCGTTCGCTTTCAGCTTAAGAAAAAAAGATCTCCGCCACCCGCCTCCTCCCAAAAAATTCTCAACTCTCCACTCTCAACTATCAAAGATATTCTCCCCGCTCACAGAGCAGCTGATAAGGACAATACTGACAGGCCGAAAGTTCCGGAGTCTTTTCCGCCGTAAAGCGTGTCGTGTTTCTCAGTGCCTCCAGATGCTCCAACAAAAGAGCTTCTTTCTCTTCCGGAACCGTAGGAGCTTCGTAACCGCCCCCTTCCAGGATCGGCACATAGGCCAGAGAAAGCCCGGGATAGTCCCGACGCAACAGGATCCGGTAGATACTCATCTGAAAGTCCGTAAGTTTTTCCAGATTTTTCATTCGTTGGGCCGATTTGACGGAACCGCTTTTGTAGTCCAGAGCCATCGTCTCCCCACCGCGGCGATCCAGGCGATCTATTCGCCCGGCGAAGCGCAGCCCGGCGATATCTCCCTCCACCGTCAGTTCCCGGGCCGCCACCCGCCATCCTTCGGCGAAGTGGCGGATCTCCCCCTCCACAAAACCCTCCAGCTTCCACCGCCAATAACGGCCCAGATAAAGCCCCTTCAGCTCCTCGCTCTTCAGAATCCGGGCCGTCACCCGCTCCAGCTCCCGGCGCATCGTCTCGGCATCGTCGAAAGCCTCCCGATCCCGGTAAAGCTCCTCCAGGATCTTATGCAGAACCGATCCTTCATTGATGGCATCACTCTTCTTCTCCGGAAGACCGGCGATATAACGGTAATAGAACTTCCGCCGACACTCAAGCCAACTCGCCAGCCGGGAGGCGGACCAGAGCATTCCGGAGGGGTCAAAGCCCTCCACCACCGGCTCTTCTCTCCGGGGAGAGAGCGTCTCGCGGCGATAGAGCAACTCCCGGGGGGCGCGGCGAGGCTCCCCCTCCCCCAACTCCAACTCGTAAAGAAAGCGCGACGGAAGCCGATGGTCTCCCCGGGCATAGAGAATCACCGCCTCCCGGGTCTCCTCCAGCAAACGGGCATAGTAGTGTTTTTGCAGCGCTTCCCGATCCTGGCGGTCCGGCAGACCGGCAAAATGGCGTACCCGGCTGTCCAGAAAACGGTCTTTTCCCGTCGGAGCCGGCACAATACCGTCGTTGAAATCGACAATGACCACCCCGTCAAAAGCGACACCCCGGGTCTCCAACACTCCCATTACCGTTACTTTGCCGCCCCGTATATCGTCCAGACGCAGCTCTTCCAGCTCCCGCAGCCAGAGAAAAAGCCACTCCCTCAGGGGCAGGATCCGTCCCCAGTGAAGCCGTCCAAAGCGGGAGCGAAGCTCCCGGAGAGCCTCTTCCTCCCGACCGCCCGCTCCTTCGGGAGACGATCCGGAAAAACCGGGAAGCTCCGCCGACTCCATCCGCGCAAAGAACCCTTCCGCATCACACTTCTCTCCCGCCGAAAGCTCCAGCAGCCGCTGCGCACCCAGGCGCTCCAGCCACTCCCGTTCCCGATCCTTTCGACCGCTCCACCACTCCAGAAGCCCGGCGGGGATCCGATATTCGGGCCGTTCACGCAGATCAAAACCCATGGAGAAGTTGAGATTCCCCATCCGGTCATAGAGCATAAAGGCATATTTGAACTCTTCCCGGGGCAGGACCAGAGCAATCCGCTCGGGGGCGATGCCCCGGCGCACCATCCCCTCGATCTCCGCCAGAGCCAACGCCACCTGCTCGTAACGCTCTTCCAGCGCAAAGACACGGGCAGAGATATTCAGCGCCTCTCTCCGTTCCTCCCGGAGCCGTTTTCGCGTCCAGTCCAGGCACACACGGCTCCGGGAAGGCACCGCGATGCCCAACTCTGCGAAACGCTGGCGCATCTTCTCATTATAGGGCGTAGTGCGCCAGTAGACCACCAGCTCCGTAGCCTCCGCCACTTGGGAAAGCAGCTCCATCTCAAAACGGCTCAGATAGCCTTCCAGATGCAGTTCCACCCGCTCAAACCGACGGACAAAAGCATCATTGAAATGATAAAGATCGGGCAGGAACATTCGATCGTAGAGCCCTTCCGCCTCCAGGACGGCACGGTAGCGGCGGCGAAGCTCCTTCAGGATCTCCAGATGTTCACCGTACTCGGCGTAGGCATCCGCCTCCGCCAGTCGCTCCAGTGCCACCTGTTCCCAGGCCAGCTCCTCGAAGAAGCGAAAAAAGTCATCGCTTCGGGAGAAAAAACGGATCAACCCCCGAATCTTCATCAACCGCTCAAAAGCCGAAAACTCCGCCGCTTCCCGCAGACGAAAGATGCGTTGACTTCCCTGAATCATGGAGCGCCCCGGCACCCGTGCCAGACGGGTGAGAAACTCATCCATCCGCATCAACCGTGGCAGCAACCCCTCTTCCCGACGCCGTGCCGCCGAGGCCTCCCGAATCGCCCGGGCGGTAGGATAGACAATCAGCGTAGACATGAATCTCCTTGCGCTTGGAACTTGGAGTATTTTACACTCCATTGAAGAATGGTCAAAAACGTCCGGCTGTTTTGAATCGTTTTCTCCGATGCTCAGATCAGCCACTGCTCCAATTCAATCGTCTCCCGATTCATGGGCATCGCTTTCCATCCGGCACTTTCGAGAAACATCACTCTGCCGCCAAAGTAGCCGGTGATGTACTTCTCCCGGAAAATCGGATAGAGTCCGGCGGCATAGGCGGCAAAGAGCTCATCGAAGTTTTCGGGATGGGTATAGGGGGAAAACTCCAGGGAGTGGACCGCCTTCAGACTCTCCCGCAGATTCTCGTCACGATGCAGTTTGGGGCTGAGCAGGTACCAGGCGGGATAGGAGATGACGGGATCGTCAAGAAGATCGTAGAGGTAGAGCCGCTCTTTTTTCATTTTGATCAAAGCGTTGCGAAGCAACGCTTACCATCATTCAACATTCAAAATTCATCATCCAACATCATTTTCAGAGCATCTCATAAAACGCTCTGAAAATGTAGGCGCTCTCGTGCGGTCCGGGGCTCGCCTCCGGGTGGTGCTGGACCGACATCACCGGCTCGCCCTTGTAGCGGACCCCCTCGATGGTGTTGTCAAAGAGGTTGACATGGGTCACCTCCGCCGCCTCGGTAATGGCGTCAGGAACGTTGTAGTTGTGGTTCTGGGCGGTAATCTCCACGGCGCCGGTCTGTTGGTTCTTGACCGGGTGGTTGCCGCCGTGATGACCGAACTTGAGCTTGTAGGTATCGTAGCCGTGGGCGATGGAGAGCATCTGGTGCCCCAGGCAGATCCCGAAGAGGGGGATTTTGGCCGCCAGGAGCTTCTGGATGCGCCCTTTTTCCTGCTGCAAAATCAGCGGGTCGCCGGGACCGTTGGAGAGGAAGACTCCGGCGATCTCACCTTGGCCAAAACGCTCGATCACCTCCTCGGCGGGGGTGTCGTTGGGAATCACCTCCACCTCCATGCCGGCGTGGGTCAGCTCGTTGAGGATGTTGCGCTTGATCCCGAAGTCGTAGGCCAGGATCTTTTTGTCGGTCCTGGGCTCGGCATAGCGGAAGGTCCGGGCATCGTAACGTCCCTGGCGGTGGATGTAGGATTCGTCGGTGCTCACTTCGTCGATGTAGTTGATCTCCTCGATCCGGGGCGCGGCGTCGAGGCGCTTTTTGAGCTCCGCTTCGTCGTGGATCTCCGTGGAAGCGATCATCTCCATCGCCCCCTGGGTCCGGATCATCCGGGTCAGGTAGCGGGTGTCGATGTCGCAGATCCCCATGACGCCGAAACGCTTAAGCAGCGCATCGAGAGGCTCTTCGGAGCGGAAGTTGGAGGGTTGGGCCTGATAACTGCGGACAATAATCCCCTTGCAAAAGGCCCCCCGGCTCTCCATATCCTGGGCGTTGCACCCCACGTTGCCGATCTCGGGCATGGTGAAAGTAACAAACTGCCCGGCGTAGCTGGGATCGGTGACGATCTCCTGATAGCCGGTCATGGAGGTGTTGAAAACGATCTCGCCGACGGCCGTGCCTTCGGCCCCGAAGCTCCGGGCCTGGAGGAAAAGGCCGTTCTCGAAGTAGATGGATACTCTGTTCATTGTTTCGCTCCTTGCAGTCGCTGGGCCGCCTGCGGCGGCGTCATTGGTCATTGGTCACTGGTATATTGGGAGACGGAGTCGCCTTCGGCGACGAATTCAGTCGAGGCGTTGCAAGGCAACGCAATCCACAACTTTTCACTCTTCGTTCTTCACTTTTCACTCGAAGACGGGGGATGATCAGATCATCCCCCGTCTTCGCAGTTCCTCTTCATAAAGCCGCTCATAGAGCAGCTCATAATCCTGCGATCCCGGGATTACCTCCCGCTCCATCTTCTTGATCTTGTTATAGACGATATCGTCGATCTCCTCGTAGGCGTTGGCGAAATCTTTGAAGGCTTTGAAGATCACGTTTTTGACCTGGTTCTCATTGACATCATACTCGATCAGATAGTTCTCGTAGAGCTCGTCGAGAATCTTGTGGGAGAGATCGTTGTAGCGGTCGTCATAGTTCATGATCACCCCGTATTCGGGAGCCAGCTTCTTCTTGATCATGAAGAAGAGCTGCCGCTCGTCGGCGTGCTGAAACTCGATCTCATCATAATTCTCATCGATGATCTCCCGGACCCGCTCGTCCAGAGCCCGCTCCTGCTGAAGATTCTCGTCGATCAGCTCCTGAACCTTCTGGCGCACGGCGTCCTTGCCCTTGAGGAGCTTGACGAAGGGCGCGTTGGCCAGGTCGATCGCCACTTTGCTGGCCACATATCCGGTCTGTTGCGGTTTGAGTCTCATGGTTCCCCTTTTTCTAAAAAGCTTATGGCATCAAGCGAAAAGCGGAAAGCTGTTGCATTATAGCAAAGCCTTATCCTTCACTTTTCCTTTTTCGTTTTTCATTTTTCACTCTGTCCGCCTCAACGGACGATGGTATCTTCCCGTTCCGGCGAAGTGGAGATGATCCCCATCTTGCAACCGATCATCTCCTCCAGAGCCGCAATGTACTCCTGGGCGGGGGCGGGAAGCTCTTCGTAGTTCCGGGCCCCCTCACAGCGCTTCCACCCTTTGAAAATGCGATAGACCGGCTCGACCTCTTCCAGATCGTAGGGAACATAATCGATCTCCTTCCCCTCGAAGCGATAGGCGACGCAGACCTTGATCTCCTCGAAGCCGTCCAGAACATCCAGCTTCATCAGGGCCACCTGGTCGACGCCGTTGATCCGGACCGCATGGCGCATCGCCACTGCGTCGAACCATCCGCAGCGACGGGGCCGGCCGGTGGTGGTGCCGTATTCGTGACCGTTGTCCCGCAGGCGCTGGCCCGCTTCACCGTGATCTTCACTGGGAAAGGGCCCGTTGCCCACCCGGGTGCAGTAAGCTTTGGCGATGCCGGTGACCCGACCGATATCTTTGGGGTTGAGTCCCAGACCGCTGCAGGCCCCGGCAGATACGGTAGTGGAGCTGGTAACGTAGGGATAGGTGCCGTGGTCGATATCGAGCATCGTCCCCTGGGCCCCCTCCAGCAGCACCTTTTTCCCCTCATCCAGCGCCTTCCAGACCAGCAGCGTCGTATCGGTGATGTAGGGCTCCAATGCCTCTTTGTACGTTACCAGCTCATGGTAGAGTTCCTGGGCGTCGGGCGTCGCCACTCCCATGGCTTCGAAGATCGCCCGGTTCATCTCGAAATGGGCCAGGATCTTCTCCGCCAGTTTTCGGGGATGGTGCAGCTCGCCGACCCGATGACCGACCCGGGCGACCTTGTCCCCGTAGGCGGGCCCGATCCCTTTGCCGGTGGT
>Ga0256843_1000856_pt1 | contig 25133 bp, 27 predicted proteins | sample AlvinellametaG_FD_191572 | JGI IMG/M metagenome (GOLD analysis project Ga0256843, IMG submission 191572) | Pompeii worm associated microbial communities from hydrothermal vent at the East Pacific Rise, Pacific Ocean - Alvinella | ecosystem: Host-associated > Annelida > Integument > Unclassified ... | reverse complement strand
CCGAAGCGGTAGAAATTCTTAAGAAATTTCCCAGCTGTGTAAAATATTTAAAAGAAAAATTAAGCGGTGAACAGGATGAGGAGGTTATTAAAAAAGCCGTGGAGTTTTTTGAAATTTATGATGAGGGATATGCCAAAAAATTAAAGGGAAAACTTGGAAATAAGTGATTATCAGTTAAAAAAATTGAGAAATTATCTTAATAATGAAATAGGCATATATGTTGACGACTCGAAAATGCAGACAATATATAAAAGAAAACTGTTGAAACTTCTAAAAGAGAAAGATTATAGTGATTTCGAGGAGTTTTATAAAGACCTTGTATTGAAAAAGAGCTCTTTTTTAAAGCAGGATCTGATTAATGTTTTTATGGTGAACGAAACTTATTTTTTTAGGGAAAAATATCAGTTTGATACGTTGGTAAAGCATATCTTGCCGGAGCTGCATATAAAAAGACCGGCCAATGAGATAATCAATATATTATGCGCACCAGTTTCCAGCGGAGAGGAGCTTTATTCGATAGCGATTATGCTTATGGAAGAAGGAGAACTTATTAAAAAAAGGGATTTTATGCTTTTAGGCATTGATGTCGATTCAGATGCGATAGCCAAAGCGAGAGCAGGAATATATTCAGCCAGAAGCGTGCATAAACTTCCTCCGGAACTTATAGAAAAATATTTTGTAAAAACAGGGAATCTTTATAAGGTGAAAGATTTTCTAAAAAAAGCGGTTAATTTCAAAATAGTTAATATAATGGATAAATATCAAATGAAAAAACTAGGAATGTTTGATGTGATTTTCAGCAGGAATATGCTTATATATTTTGATGAAAAATCAAAAAGAGAAGTTTTGGCCACATTTTACAATATATTAAAAAATGACGGATATCTTTTTTTAGGGCACGCGGAAAGAGTGCCAAGTGATATAGTCTTGTTTAAAAGTATGAAGATAGGAGACAGTTTTGTTTACAAAAAAACTGCTGATAGTTAGTCCTTCCGCCGTTTTCAGGCTTACTCTTAAAAAGTTTTTGGAAAACAGGTTTGAGGTTGATACAAATAAAAACAAAGAAATAGATTTAAAAAAATATGATTTAATTATTTTTGATAAAGACTACGGGGATGAATATAAAAAATTTTTAAATAAAGTTGTGCTTATAGGCGAAGAATGTGAAGACTGTATTGAAAAACCCGATTTTATATCAGAAGAGTTTAAACAGAATCTTTTAAATTTAATAGAAAAAAAACTTGGTATCAGACAGAAAAGAAAAAAAATACCTGAAATAGTAAAAGGGGCTGAAAAATACGTGCTTATAGGTTCTTCAACGGGAGGCCCCGGGCTTATTGAGACAATAGCAAGATCTTTACCTGAGGATTATCCTTATCCGGTGTGCGTGGTTCAGCATATGCCCGCTAATTTTACGTCTAAGTTTGCTTCAAGGTTGGATTCGGTGTCAAAATTAAACGTTGTCGAATCGGATAATACCCAGCCGGTTGTAAAAGGGTATTTTATTATTGCCAAAGGAGGATGGCATTTGCATTTCAGAAATAAAGACGGGATAGTTTACTGCAAACATGCCCCTAATTCCAAAAACAGATTTTTTGTGCCAAGTGTAGATGAAATGTTTTTTTCCGCTCTTGAAGTAATGAATCCGAAAGATATAATGGCAGTAGTGCTGACAGGCATAGGCGATGACGGTGCGGACGGGCTAGTAGCTTTAAGAAAAGCGGGAGCTTATACTATTGCCGAATCGGAAAAAACAGCGGCGGTATACGGAATGCCGAAAGCCGCAAAAGAAAGAGGCGGAGCCTGTAAAATATTGGATTTTCCAGATATTGTAAAAGAGATATTAAATTTTGGAGAATATTAAATCCATTTTTTCTTTTTAAGCCACCAGTATATGCTTCCGGCTATTGTGATATTTACGATCCACGTCATCAGATACCCGTATTTCCAGTGCAGTTCCGGCATATATTCAAAGTTCATTCCGTAATTTCCAACCACGAACGTCAAAGGAAGGAAAATAAGTGAAATTGCGGCTAGGCGCTGCATTGCTTTATTCATTTTAGTAGACAGAATACCCATATGCAGGTTTAGCAAATAACCTGTTCTGTCAAGAAGGGTTTTTGATTCGTCGATCAGATATTTAAGGTGTTCGTTTAAGTCGATGAATTCGTATTTCAGATCTTCTTTTATATTCGAATCGAATCTGTGGTACATTCTGTTTAAAACGTCTTTCTCGTGTATAGAGACTTTGGTGATTCTGTTTAAAGTACGTCTGGCATAGTATATGTCTTTTTGCAGTTCGTCCTCTTCTATGTTTTCGTGGAAAATAGAATCTTCCAAGTTTTCCAGGGCTTCGTCTATTACGTCAATTATCAAAATTGTATTGTCAACTAGAATATCGGCAATCTGGTATAAAAGATATTCGAAATTTTTATACTTATGTCTTCTTTTGGCGAATTTTTTAGCCAGTTCTACTATAATGTCTCTTTCTTCGGCTAAAATGAAAAGTTTGTTTTCGGTAATAATAAATACTACGTTTGAATCGTCATAAAGGAGGTTTTCCTCTTCGTCGAATTTGATGTATTTTAATACAAGAAATTTAAACTCATCTGCCTCTTCGTATGTAATAGACTGGTCTTCGCTCTGAATATCTTCTATAAAACTTTCCGGAAACGAATGGGTTTTAAGCCAGTTGATAATATCTTTGTTGTCAACCGTTGAAAAAATAATCTGTCTGTCGTTGTTGATAATTATTTTTTCAGTCTGCTGGAGTTTGTCGGTGAAGATAAACATAGCGCACCTCCTTTAGGAGGTTGCAGAGGAGATATAATTTGTGTTACATCGCCTCTACAACCTGAAATGTTTTGTAATTATACAAAAAAAAGTTAACTTATATTTAACCGCTCTTAAATATAATCACAAAAAAGGAAAAAAATGAAATTAAGATATTTTTTTGTAATAACGTTTATATCTTTTAATATAAGTTTTGCATATCAGGTAAAACCGGAAAACAGAGTAATCGAATATAATAAAAAAACTGAATATAAAAATTTAATAAATCAGGCCAATAAATTAGCTTTGAATAAAAATATAGAAAAAAGTCTTGAAACGGCGAGAAAAGCATATGAATTGTGTCCTAACAAAAAAGAAGCTCTTTTAATTATGGCAAGAGTGTATAATTTTAAAAAAGATTTTTTAAATTTGAGAAAAACCGCGGAAAAGATTGTTGAAATTTCACCTAGTAATTATCTTGGAAATATATACCTTGCAAATTCGTATATGAAATCCGACAGGGTTAAAGCAAAAGAGATTTTAACCTCTTTATTGAAAAAACATCCGCAGGATGCTCAGATTACAGCTAAATTAAAGGTATTGAATGAAATTTAAATTCAAATTTAATATCGAGCTTACACAGACACAGCTGATTATTGTATCTTCGCTGTTTTTTGTTCTGTTTGAGAATTTCGTGTTTTTTAAAAAGTCGTATGAGGCCTTTCATAACGTTTTGTTTATGCTGGGGCTAGGAGGGCTTTTATTTGTCGTTATTTCAACTCTATTGATTTTAATTTCAAACCGTTATATTATTAAACCTTTTTTGATTGTGCTGTTTCTGGTTTCTTCGGCGGCGGCATATTACATGCAGGCTTACGGCACTATTATTAACGATAAAATGATTCAAAATATCTTTGAAACAGATACGAATGAGGTTAAGGATTTGCTTAATTTCACACTGTTTGCATATATTTTGTTTTTAGGGGTGCTTCCTTCGCTTTTTGTATATAAAGTCAAAATAAAAAACAGGGGGATTAAAAAAGAGATTATTTCAAGACTTAAACTTGTTGCTTTTAACATACTGCTTGTACCGGTGTTGTATCTTATGTTTTCAAAATACTGGGTGTCTTTTTTTAGAAGCCACAAAACACTGAGAATGTATACCAACCCTACTTATTACATATATTCTCTAGGAAAATACATTGACGAGAAATATTTCACAAAACCGATGAAGTTCAAACATATAGGTATGGATGCAAAAGTAGAGGAAAAAGGTAAACCGAAACTTGTTATATTCGTACTCGGAGAAGCGGCGAGGTATGACCATTTTTCATTAAACGGATATAAAAGAGATACGAATCCAAACCTTGAAAAAATAAAAGACCTTATAGATTTTCCAGACGTTCATTCGTGCGGTACCGAAACTGCGGTTAGCGTGCCGTGTATGTTTTCACCGTATAACAGAAGCGATTATTCCGATAAGCTTGCCAAACATACGGATTCCGTAATAGACATAATAAACAGAGCTGGCGTGAATGTATTATGGAGGGATAACGATTCCGGCTCCAAAGGAGTGGCCAGCAGAATTAAAAATTATGAAGATTACAACAATGCGAATATAAAACCTTACTGTAAAGACGGAAACTGTGTTGATGACGTGCTGCTTTACAAACTTCAGAAGTGGATTAACGATCTGAATAATTCAAAACCGGTATTTATAGTGCTGCATACAAAAGGTTCCCACGGACCGGCGTATTATAAAAGATATCCGAAAAGTTTTGAAAAATTCAAACCTATATGCAAAACAAACCAGCTTCAGGACTGTAAAAGAGAAGAAGTCGTAAACGCATATGACAATACCATTTTATATACGGATCATTTCTTGGATGAGGTAATAAAATTCTTAAAGAAAAACGAATGCAAATACAGGGTTGCCATGTATTATATGTCCGATCACGGTGAAAGTCTCGGTGAAAACGGAATATATCTGCACGGTATGCCTTATTTTATAGCGCCGGACGTTCAGAAGCATCCTGCAAGTGTGGCTTGGTTCGGTAAAAATTTCGATATAAACGTCAGCTGCGTTAAAAAGATAGCAAAAGACGCATATACCCAGGATAATCTATTCAGCACCCTTTTGGGGCTTTTGGATGTAAAAACAAAAGTGTATAATCCTAAGATGGATATATTTTATAAATGCAGGATTAAAAAATGAAACCTAAATACAGTTTTTTTAAAAATTTTAAATACGCAAGGGAAGGGTTTGCAGAGGTTTTTAAAAAAGAAACCTCTTTTAAACTAGAAATAATTTTTTTTGCAGTTTTATCTGTTGTGGCCGTTTTTCTGCCGTATCCCGTATGGGCTAAAATAATACTTATATCGGGGATGCTTGTTCCTTTGATAGTGGAACTTTTGAATTCCGCGATAGAAAGAGTTGTAGACATGGTTACAAGCGAATATCATGAACTTGCCAAATACGCTAAAGACGCGGCGGCAGCCGCTGTGATGATTTCTATATTTTTCAGCGTACTGGTATGGATCTGTGTAATTGTTTATTTTTGGTAGAAAAACTCTATAATAGCCTCTACTCCGTTTTTTCCGTCGCTGTTTAATTTTATTTTTCCGTTGTGAAGGTTGATAATCGATTTTACGATTGAAAGTCCGAGTCCGAAACCTTTTACTTTTTTGTTTCTGCTTTCATCAACCCTGTAGAATTCATCGAATATAAACGGAAGTTTTTCTTTAGGTATTCCTATTCCGTTGTCTTTTATTTTAAGAATTATTTTATTTTTCTCTTTTTTCAGAGTAATGTTTATTTTAGTGGCTCCGTATTTAATGGAGTTTTCTATCAGATTGGATATAGCTATCATTAGAAGCGTTTTGTCGCCTTTTAAATAGTATTCTTCATCCTCTTTTATATTAAGGTCAATAGAAACTTTTTTGGTGTATTTTTCAAAAAGCTCAAGAATAATGTCTTCTAAATCTATATTTTCGAAGTTCTGTTTGTTTAGAGCGTCTTTTTTAGTTAAAAACAGCAGTTTGTCAGTAATTTCATTTATGTAGTTTATTTCGTTAAGCAGTGACTTTAAAAGCTCTTCGTCGCATTCGTTGTTCATAAGGGCGACTTCTATTTCGCCTTTCATTATCGTCAGAGGCGTTTTCAGCTCATGAGAAACGTTCGAATTGAATATTTTAAGCCTTCTGAAAGACTCTTCTATATTATTTGCCACTTTATCGATAAATTTATATCCGATGAGCAGCACTATCAGATAAATAAAAAGCGATACTGCTAGTGAAATGGTTTTTACGATCTGTATTTTGTCGTCGTTACCGGATATTACGGTAGAAACCTGAATAATTTTGCCGTTTTTTATGTAGTTGTATATTAAAAGTGTTTCTTTACCGGTAGGTGTGTCTATTTTTTTGGTTATAAAGCCTTCTATGTTTTTTTTGTCTTTTTGCATTATAAAAGGGTTTGTTTTATTGATTATTCTTATAAAAAGCGGATAAACCTTGTATTTATGCTGTATTCTTAGAAGAGTGGTTTTATTAAACTGTTCGTTTGAAATTTCTGTAGCGATTATTACGAGTTTGTCTTTTAAATGCATATTAAAAGAGCTGATAAGGAAGAAGATTAAAGCTCCTTCGAATATTGCGATTATTAAAAAAACTACAATCGCAAACTGTATAAAAAGAGTGTTTCTGAGATTATTCATCGCTTAGTTTGAATCCCATGCCTCTGTATGTTTTAATAAGTTTTTTGTCGAAATCTTTGTCTATTTTTTTTCTAAGATGTGAAATATATACGTTAATTACGTTTGAATTTATTTCATCGTCCATTTCCCATAAGTTACTTTGGATCATATCCGTATTTACTATTTTGTTTTTGTTAATCATAAGATATTTTAAAAGTTCGAACTGTTTTGCAGTAAGTTCTATAAGCTTTCCGGCTCTTCTTACTTCTTTTGTTTCAGGATTTAACTCTAAATCAGCCACTCTTATAATATTATCGTTTAGGTTATTGCTTCTTCTGTAAAGCGCTTTTACCCTTGCTATCAGTTCTTCAAATTCGAAAGGTTTTGTAAGGTAGTCGTCAGCTACGCTTAAACCTTCAACTTTATCTTCAATATCCCTTTTTGCAGTTAAAATAAGAGCAGGCGTGTTTTTTTCTTTTTTAAGCTCTTTAAGCAGTTCTATTCCGCTGATTTTAGGAAGCATCCAGTCTACAATTAATACGTCGTAATTGTTGTTTTGCGCCATATAAAGGCCTTCTTCACCGTCTGTTGCTATATCTATTCTATACCCGACTTTTCTAAATCCGGCCTGAATGAATTTTACTATTTTTTCGTCATCTTCTATTAGTAGTATTTTCATGGGATCTCCTTTGTTGCTATACTAATATTATACAAAGTTTAATACAAAAATGTTAAAATTTGGTTAAAAAATTTAATATTTGTAAAATTTAAAGGAAATATATGATTTTGGCAATTGAAAGCAGCTGTGACGACACCTCTTTGGCTGTAATGGAAATAAAAACGAAAAAACTTCTTTTTCATAAAAAAATATCCCAGGAGCTCGAACATTCGGTATACGGAGGAGTGGTGCCGGAGCTTGCCAGCAGGCTTCACGCGAAAGCCCTTCCGGAAATACTTTCCAGAACAAAAGAGTTTTTCCCGAAACTAAAAGCCGTTGCCGTGACTAATGCACCAGGTCTTTCCGTTACCCTTCAAGAAGGCGTAATGATGGCAAAGGCTTTAAGTATATCTTTAAATATATCTTTGATAGGCGTAAACCATTTAATAGGCCATATCTATTCTCTTTTTATTGAAAAAGATGAAATAAAACCCATGATGGTGCTTCTTGTCAGCGGAGGACATACTAAAATACTGAATTTTAACGGGATTGACGACGTATGCGAAATTGCCAGCACGATGGATGACAGTTTCGGGGAGAGTTTTGATAAAGTCGCTAAAATGCTGGGACTAGGTTATCCCGGAGGGCCGGTAATAGAAAAGCTTGCCGAAAAAGGCACTGAAACGGTAGGACTTCCTCTGCCTCTTAAAAACTCTCCCGAGATTGCGTTTAGTTATTCCGGTATTAAAAACGCCGTAAGACTTGCCATTGAAACGGGCAGGTATAAGTCTGAGGATATTGCGGCCTCTTTTCAGGCCAAAGCTATTGAACATCTTGTTTTTATGAGCAAAAGGGCCGTTAAAAAATACAGACCTTTCAATTTTGCGATAGTCGGGGGCGCCAGCGCCAATTTGAAATTAAGAGAAGAGTTTGAAAAACTGTCAAAAAAATTCGGTTTTAAACTGTTATATCCGGAAATGAAGTTTACTTCCGACAATGCGGCCATGATAGCAAGGGCTGCAGTTGAGATGTATAACAAAGGAATGTTTACGGATTATAAAAAAATAAAGATAATTCCGAGAGTTGAGTTTGAAAAATGCGAATAAATGTTTAAAATACAAAACAGTTTCAAATCCGGCTGTTTTGCTGTTAGATAAAGTGTCTGTCACTTAATTATAAAGCAAAAAAGGAAAGCAGAAATTATAATCTGCTTTCGTATCTTCTAAGCATCCAAAGTTTTCTAAGGATTTTTTTACGAGTCGCGATTTTTTCTTTTTTACGTCTTTCGCTCGGCGGCTCGTAGAATCTTCTTTTTCTAAGTTCTACTACGATCAGGTTTCTGTCAACCTGTCTTTTGAACTTTCTGTAAGCAGATTCGAAATCTTCGCCTTGATGTACTACGATTCCTGGCACTGCTCTCACCACCTTTCGTTTTTTTTGTGAATGAAATTTTACCAAAATTTTTAAAAAATAAAAAATATAACAATTTTAAAAATTCCTTTTTAAACGGAAAGAGTAAAATATAGATTGTAAAAGGGTAAAATGTTATAATTCCAATTAAAAAGGTGCTAAATGAGCAAATATATTTTTGTAACCGGCGGAGTTTTGAGTTCACTCGGGAAAGGTATTACTTCAGCTTCTATTGCCACGCTGCTTCAGCACAGCGGTTTTAAAGTATCTATGGTAAAAATAGACCCTTATATAAACGTTGATCCGGGAACAATGAGTCCTTTTGAGCACGGAGAGGTTTTTGTAACCGAAGACGGTGCTGAGACGGATCTTGATATCGGAAATTATGAGAGATTTTTAAATACGAATCTCGGTAAAAAGAACAATTTTACAACCGGACAGATATATTTAAGCGTAATTGAAAAAGAAAGAAGAGGGGATTATTTAGGAAAAACGGTACAGATAATTCCTCATATTACGGACGAAATCAAAAGAAGAATAAAAGAAGTCGCAAAAGACGTTGATATTGTGGTTGTGGAACTTGGGGGAACGATAGGGGATATTGAAGGTCTTCCGTTTTTAGAAGCTGTAAGACAGCTTAAACATGAAGTCGGCAAAACAAACGCAATGTTTGTGCATGTGACTTTAATACCTTATATAAAAGCAGCCGGAGAGCTTAAAACAAAACCTACACAGCACAGCGTTCAGGAACTCAGACGTATAGGTATCACGCCTCATATGCTTGTGTGCAGAACGGAAAAGCCCCTGCCGAAAGCCCTTAAAGAAAAACTTGCCGACAGCTGTGACATAGAAAGAGACGCCGTTATAGAAGCGGTTGACGCTCCGACGGTTTATCAGGTGCCTTTGAACTTTTTAAATCAGGATATATTGACGCCTATTTCTAAACAGCTTGATTTAGGGGAGCTTCATCCTGATATGACCGAATGGAACTTTATAGTCAAAAAAATAATTTCACCTCAAAAAAGCGTAAAAATAGCTTTTGTCGGAAAATACCTTCAGTTAAAAGAATCATACAAATCATTAATCGAAGCGCTTATCCACAGCGGTGCACATCTTGATATGAGAGTGGATATAGAATGGGTTGACAGTGAAAACCTTGAAAAAATGGACGATGAAAAAATGGATGAGCTGTTTAACGAAGTAAGCGGCGTTTTAGTTGCAGGAGGTTTTGGGGAAAGAGGAGTAGAAGGAAAACTTAAAGCCATAAAATACGCACGTGAAAACAAAATCCCTTACCTTGGTATATGTCTTGGAATGCAGCTTGCGGTAATAGAATTCGCAAGAAACGTATTGGGACTTGAATATGCAAACTCTCAGGAGTTTGATCCTGACACTCCGGAACCTGTCGTTTATCTGATAGACGAATTTATAGACGCAAGCGGACAAAAACAGCTAAGAACCCATAAATCTCCTCTTGGCGGGACAATGAGACTTGGCGGATATGAGTGCTTTGTAAAAGAGGGGACTAAACTTTACGATGCTTACAAAACGGATAAAGTAATCGAAAGACACAGACACAGATACGAAGTAAACGGTGCATATGAGGAAGCGCTTAAAGAAAAAGGTATGATAGTAAGCGGTAAAAGCGTTGAAGGTCTGGTAGAAGCAGTTGAACTTAAAGAACACCCTTGGTTTGTAGCCGTTCAGTTCCATCCTGAATTTACCAATAAACTAAAATCACCTAACAAGGTTATTATGTCATTTGTAGAGAATGCCTATAAATGTCAAAGAAGCTGCTGATTAATGCTCACAAAAGAAAAAATAAAACAGATACTCTCAAACAGAATCGAAGAGCTCAGCTCTTCAAACCTTCCACATTATTCACTTCTTTCAGATATCGATAAAGCCGCCGAAAGAATAATTAAAGCTATAAAAAACAATGAAAAAATTGTCATAGTGGGAGATTATGACGTAGACGGAGTCAGCAGCAGCGCAATTATGAAACTTTTTTTTGATTTTTTAGAATATAGCGCCGAAATTGTTATACCCGACAGATTTGAAGACGGATACGGGCTTACTCCCAAACTGCTTGAAAGAATTGAAGCGGATCTGATTATAACCGTCGATAACGGAATTACCAGTTTTGAAGCTGCTGAAATCTGTAAAGAAAGAGATATAGATTTAATTATAACCGATCACCATACGCCTTTGATAAATGAGAAAAAAAGCGATTCTCAGTTTAAACTTCCCGATGCGTATGCAGTAGTAAACCCAAAAACCTCTCCGGATTTTCCTTTCAAAGAAATATGCGGGGCGGAAGTGGCATGGTATCTTTGTGCGGCTGTTAAGAATTCGCTTAAAGTCAAAATAGATTTGAGGGAATATCTCGATATTCTGTGTATTGCCATAATAGCGGACGTAATGCCTCTTACACATATGAACAGAACTCTGGTGAATATGGGATTAAAAAGGCTAAACGGCGCATTAAAACCTTTTTCAAAAGCTTTAAAACGATTTTTTAACAAGGATTTTTCGAGTGAGGATATTGCTTTTCAGATAGCTCCTAGATTAAATGCGGCGGGAAGAATGGCGCATGCAAATACGGCTTATGAATTTTTAATAAGCACAGATGAAAACAGGGCTTTTGACCTGCTTATGGAGCTGGACGGACTGAATAATTTAAGAAAAGAGACGGAAAAAGAAGCAGTCGAATCCATAGATGTGGATAATGAAAGCTTTATTGTCGTAAAGGGCGATTATCACGAGGGAGTGGTGGGAATAATCGCCAGCAGACTGGTATATAAATATAAAAAACCGGCAATTGTTTTAAGTAAAAAAGACGGAATGCTTAAAGGAAGCGGCAGGAGTCTCGGAAATATAGATATTTTTGCCCTTGTAAATGAATGCAGCGAAATTCTTGAAGGTTTCGGCGGACATAAAATGGCATGCGGTCTTTCATTAAAAGAGGATAATTTCACACTTTTCAAACAGGCTGTAAACGAAAAAATAGTAAAATATTCAGATGAGGATTTTTTTATTGAAGACTATGTTTTGGGCGAACTTCCTTTTAGTGAAATAGATATAGAGCTTTTGGATATACTTAAATCGTTTGAACCGTACGGAGAGGGAAATCCGAAACCAAAATTTACGGCGGCGGCTAAAATAGAACATATTCAAAACCTTAAAGAGAATCATTTTAAGCTTATTCTTTCTCAGGACGATATTGTTTTACCTGCCGTTATTTTCAGATATGACGGAGAGTTTGACGAATTTATAAAGTTTAAATTCAGCGTAAACGAAAACAGCTATTACGGAAGAAGCGTGCAACTAATGATAGAGGAGATATTATGAAACATTCCATTTTTAAGGCTTTAAACGACAGCGAGGTTGAAGAAATACTTCCTTATTTTCAGCAAAAAAAGGTAAAAGCGGGTGATTTTATAGTTAAAGAGGGCGAATATTCCGACAGTGCTTTTTTACTGCAAAGCGGAGAAGTTTCCGTAATAAAAGAAACTATTTATAAAGACGACTATATTATTACTGATATTAAAGCCGGAGGCGATGAGTTTTTCGGAGAGGTTAATCTGATTGACAGAGGGCTGGTGACTTCTACCATTAAAGCAAAAACGGACTGTGATATTCTTCAGATTACACATAACGATTTTATAAATATGATGGATGAAAAGCCTACAATAGCAATTAAACTTTTATGGGTTGTAGCTTATGATATTTCCAAACATTTAAGAAAGGCCGACAGTGATGTAATAACCCTTTTTAATGCTTTTGTTGAGGTTGTTGAAAATGACTGACGGAAGGAAGGATGAAGGGTAAAGGAAGAAGGATGAAAGTGAAAGGAAAATATAAGAGTTGAAAGAAGTATTGACTAAAGACGGCAGTATTACGTTAAAAAGCGAAAAATATAACGAATGCTACCATTCAAGCGAGGGAGCTTATACGGAAAGTCTTTATAAACATGTTCTTCCGGGATTTAAAGCGGCAGAGCGGTTTGATTATTACGGAGATGAAATCAGAATACTAGATATCTGTTTCGGTCTGGGATACAATACTCTCACAGCCGTGCTTCACAAACCCAAAAACGTTAAGCTGAAAATTTTTTCTCCCGAACTCGATGCTGATCTTGTCAAATCTTTAAAAAACTTCAAATACCCGGAAGAATTTAAAAATTTATTGAGTGTAATCAATGAACTCAGTGAAAATTTTTATTATAAATCTTCCGATGTTGAAATAGAAGTGTTTGCCGGTGACGCAAGAGAATACATCAAAAAACTTGAAAATATACATATAGTTTATCAGGATGCGTTTTCTCCTAAAGTAAACGGGGAGCTTTGGAGTATGGAATATTTCAGGGACATTTCGAATATTTTAAATGAAAGTGGTATAATTACCACATACAGCGTTGCAACGCCGGTAAGATGCGCTTTTTACAAACTGGGTATGAAAATTTATACTCATCCTTATAATAATATAAGAAAAGGCACTATCGCTTCATATAAAGAACTTGATTTTCCTAAAGTAAACTTTGAGGAAAAACTTAAAAGAGTAGAATGTAAAACTTATTAAATAAAAAAGGGGTAGATTTAGTTATTACAGGGAAAGGATAAAATAAATGCGTTTTATACTGTTTTTATTAATAAATTTTATATTTTTATATGCGCATGGTTTAATAGAAACCATCCCCGAAACCGTAAAATACGATAAAGCAAAAGCGGAACTCGGAAAACTTCTTTTTTTTGATACGGAATTTTCCCTTGATAAAAAAATAAGCTGTGCAAGCTGTCACAATCCGGCTCAGGGCTGGGCTGACAAAAGAAAGGTTTCTATAGGGTCTTACGGAAGAAAAGGGGATATACAGTCTCCGACCGTTTTAAATGCCGGATTTAATTTCAGACAGTTTTGGAACGGCAGGGCGAAAAATCTTAAGGACCAGATTAAAGGGCCTGTTGAAAATACTCACGAAATGGGTATTAGTAAAAAAGGCGTTATTGAAATATTAAATTCTTCCGAATATTATAAAAAGCTGTTTAAAAAAGCATATCATACGGATAAAATAACATTCGGAATGTATGCCGACGCCATAGCCGAATTTGAAAAAGCTTTAATTACCCCGGATTGTAAATTCGATCTTTATTTGAAAGGAAAAGCAAAACTTACCAAAAAAGAAGAGGAAGGTTACATTCTATTTAAAAAATACGGCTGTATTACGTGTCATAACGGGATTAACATAGGCGGCAACTCTTTTCAGAAAATGGGTGTTATTTTTCCTATAAAAGACTGCACAAAAGACAGGTATTCCGTTACCCATAATTCTTTGGACAAATGTGTGTATAAAGTTCCTGCTTTGAGAAATATTGCATTAACCGCACCTTATTTTCACGATGCAAGGACATATAGTTTATATGAAGCGGTACAGATTATGGCATATCATAATCTGGGATTTAAACTTTCCAAAAGCGATGCCGAAAAGATTGTAATTTTTCTAAAAACACTTACCGGCAAAACTCCTGCAATTATGAGAGAAGATAAATGAAAAAAGCCAGTCTGAGTTATAAAATAAAACTTTACATTATAATATTTATAGGCGTTGTTATAGTAGGGCTTTTATATAAATTCGACAGATATACCCAGTATTATTTTTTGGAAAACAATAAAATACAAAAACAGTTCAGCAATATTAAAAACGCCGAACTTCAGCTTCGTTACGAGGTGCTTGTTACCAGTATTTATATGTATACGAATAACGATAAAATCATAAAAGCGACGGATAAGCTTCAGGAGTGTATTAATAAGCTTTTATCCAATCAATATTTTAAACACCAGTATCCATATCTTTATCAGCAGATGCTGAAATATAAAAAACTTATTGATAAAAAAATAGAAAAAGTATATGAATTCGAAACACTGAATTCTCCTATTAAAAATTCTATAATGTATCTTGCCGATCTGTTGGACAGACTTCCAAAAATAAGCAGAGAAAGAATGAAATACCAGCGTTTGCAAAATGCTTTTAAAAGCAATAACCTTTACGCTCAGAAAATGATAAGCGTGGTTTCTTCCGTATTTTTGGCGAGAAGCAGTCTTGATAAGGATTTTATTAAAAATCTCGATTTTGATTTTTTTAGAAATTACAAAACTCAAAATCCCCATTTCAGGCAGTTTAATAAAGTTCTGGTGGCAAATTTAAGAGTGTTCGTAGATTATTTCAACAGATATACGGATGTATTAAAATCTATTATGGATAACAGGGCGGCCAAACTTTTGGAACAGATACACGAAGAGCATCTTGAGAGGGTAAACAATAAAATAGTTATTATTAAGATAGTTTCTATGCTTCTTATTGCTTTTGTATTGATAGCGGTATTTACCGTTGTGTTTTTAATGTCAAAACTCCATATGGACTATGAAAAACTTGAAGTTTTAAACAGAAGACTTAACATATCTTACATAACCGATAAGCTTACAGGTCTGTACAACAGAAACAAATTTGACAGTGACGTAAAAAAATTAAAAAACCCGGTATTAATACTCGTAAACATTGACAGGTTTAAACATATAAACGACTATTACGGTTCAAAGGTGGGAGACGAGCTGTTAAAAAAAGTGGCCGTTGTCATACAAAACATACTTCCGGAAAATCTGAATGCCCAGCTTTACAGGCTTGGAGCCGACGATTTCGGTATTTTGTACGATTATGAATATTATCCTAATATAAAAACCCTGGCGAGAAAAATAGTCAAATATTTTGACAGCAACGAATTGGAAATAGAAAATATTAAACTTAACATTTCCGTAAGTATAGGTATAAGTACAGTGGAGCCTCTTCTTGAAAATGCGGATATCGCTCTTAAATACATAAAAAAATCTTTAAGAAAAAAAATAATGTTTTATTCGGAAAACATGAATGCCAAAAAAGAGATACAGCAGAATATTGAAAAAAGCAAAATATTATATCAGGCTATTAAAGAAAACAGAATTGAACCGTTTTTTCAGCCTATAGTGGATACTTATACCAAAGAGATAACTAAATACGAAGTACTTGCAAGAATAATAATAAACGGCGAGCCTCAGTCCATATATCCTTATCTTCAGATTGCCAAAGACAATAAGCTTTACGGCGATATTACAAAAATAATAATGAAAAAAACATATGAAAGGGTTATTAAAAAAGAAGATATTGATTTCAGTATTAACATTTCTATTGAAGATATATTAGATACTAGTATAGTAAGACATATGTATTATCTTTATCTGAAAAACAGATCTCTTGCAAAAAGGGCTACTTTTGAAATACTGGAAAGTGAAGCGATTAAAGATTATCAGGAAATAGAAAAATTTCTTCAAAGGGTGAAATATTACGGTTCTAAAATAGCAATTGACGATTTCGGAAGCGGTTATTCAAATTTTGAGCATTTAATCAACTTAAACGTTGATTATATAAAAATAGACGGTTCTTTAATAAAACAGCTGGCCGTTAATCCGAATGCTTATAAAATAGTAAAAGTAATAAACGATTTTGCGAAAGAAACAGGTATTAAAACGATAGCGGAATTTGTAGAAAACGAAGAAATTTACAATTTAGTAAAAAAACTACATATAAATTACTGTCAGGGATACTATTTTTATAAGCCTAAACCGTATTGTTTTACATAATTTTTACAAGTTTTATGTAAAATTTGACATAAATCTTACAAATTTAACAATAATTTAATGTTTGTGTTCTATAATTCTAATCCCCCCCCTTTTTCATCCTTTCTCCTTTTTAGATTTACTAAAAAGAGATATTGACGAAATGTTCGATTCCGTCTTTAACGACCACAGCGTCGATACAAAAGGCGGAATCGATACCATTTATCTTAATATAATATTGTGCGGAATTTATAATTCTTTTTAATTTAGCGGGTGTTATGTTAAAAATAGGTTCGAATGTTTTACCGCTTTTTACTTCAATAAAATGAAAAACCCCGTCTTTATATGCGATTATGTCTATTTCACCAAATTTTGTATAAAAATTTCTTTCGATTATTCTATAACCTTTTTCCTTTAAATATGAGCATGCCCTGTCTTCCGCAATATTTCCTTTTTTACGAGTATTCATCGAGTATCTTTATATGGGTGTCGGGTATTTTGGCAATTTTTCCGTTTTTGATATACACTACGCTTACTTCCAAAACAAAGATTTTTTTGTCTTCTTTATAGATTTCCTGCATAATCTGAACTTTTACTTTTGTCCGGTTTAATATTTTTGTTTTAACCGTTAACAGATCTCCAAGTTTAGCGGAAGAGATATATTTTGCTTTCAGCCCGCTTACCACATAGCCTTCGTTTTCAAAAAATATTCCTTTTTCAAAAAATATTTCGCTTCGTGCCTTTTCACAGAATTTTATATATTCGGTATGATAAACTATTCCTCCGGCATCGGTGGAATCGTAATAAACTCTAATCTGCATATTAATCCTTTTATTTGAATGATATAATTCTATCAAAAAGGTTTTATTTGTACGATGTCATTATTTTAGGAGCGGGAGCTTCGGGACTGTTTCTTGCGGATATGCTGAAAAATAAAAAAACGCTTATTATCGAACACAGCAATACGTACGGTGCTAAAATTAAAATAAGCGGCGGCGGAAAATGCAATATTACCAATAAGAAAGTAAGTGCGGAAAATTATTATCCTAAAAGTGAATTTGTTAAGAAGGCTTTGGAAAAAGCAGATAACAGATCATTGCTGGAATGGATTAAAAAGAAAAAACTGAAAGTTAAGGAATTAAAAAAAAACCAGTATTTTTTTGATTCTTCTGAGGTTTTCTTAAAAGTTTTGCGGCCTAAATGCAAAGTTGTATACAATGCGGAAATTTTAGAAGTAAAAAAAGGTTTTGAAGTTGTTACTGACAAAGGCGTATTTAAAGCAAAAAATGTTGTTGTAGCTCTTGGAGGGGCAAGTTTTAAAAAACTCGGGGCAAGTCTGAAAGGTTATGAAATAGCGGAAATATTCGGAATCAAAATAAATCCTTTAAGACCTGCGCTTGTAGGTTTTACCGTTCAGCCCTCACAAGCATGGTTTAAAAAGTTAAGCGGAGTGTCTTTTTTGGCTGATGTTAAAGTGTCTTCTAAAAAATTCCGCCAAAACATTCTGTTTTCCCACAGAGGAATTACCGGTCCCGCTATACTGAATGCATCTTTGTATTGGGAGAGGGGCAAAATAAATATAGATTTTTTAGCCGGAAGAAAAATTGAAAACCTGCTGAAAAACCCTAACCGTCAGATAATCACACAGCTGCCTTTGCCAAAAGCGTTTGTTAAAGAGTTTTTAGAGCATATAGATATTAAGGACAGACCTGTAAAACAGCTGAAAAAAGAAGAAATGGAAAAACTTAAAGTTCTTGAAAACTATGAGTTTGCTCCTGCCGGCACGTTTGGATTTGAAAGGGCGGAAGTGACTAAAGGCGGTGTTGCTACGGATGAACTTAATGAATTTATGGAATCAAAAAAAGTGCCTGGTCTGTATTTTATAGGAGAAGTAATCGATGTTACTGGAGAGCTGGGAGGATATAATTTTCAGTGGGCTTTTACCAGCGCCTATTGTGCTTTTTTAAGCCTATAATGTTCTAATTTAAGAGTCAAATCAATGTTTTCTTTGTTTTTTATAAAATCTATGGGGAAATATATTCTCAGCACCGCTTTATAATTTTTAAGGGCGTCTATTAAATCGTAAAAGTTTTTAGGCGATTTTATTTTTGCTTTCATGATATAGGTTGTTTTTATAAAATCTTTTTTATATACGGTTGAGTTTATTTCCTTAATTGATGAAATACTCATATATTTTGAAGCGAACATTTTGAAATTGTTTATATCAAAATTTCTCCTCAGGGCGTTTAAAATTTTTCTGTTGGCGTTTTTCAGTTTTTTAAGTTCGGTCAGTCTTTCTTTATATTCGTTTGTGGTCATATCCAATGTATATTTTGTCTGGTAATATTCGGTTTGAGATTTTTTAAAAGAATGAATCGCAGGTGAAATTATAAAAGCTATAAAAAGTAGTGTCAAAACTATAAAAAGCGTAAAAAACAGGAAGTTTTTAATAACATCTATGCCGTAAACTTTTACTTTTGGCAGTTTAAAAGAAAATTTAGGCATTTTCATTGTTCTTCTTTCAGATAATTTTCAGATTTAAATTTATACCATCCGTTGCTCATCTGGTAAAAATATGTTTTGGTTTCGGTAAAAATCGATTCCAGAGGAGGCAGCATAAGCATATTGTAAATATCTTTCGTAGGCGTGATACCGTATATAATCAGTTTGTTTTTATCAAAATAGATACTGTTTAAGGTAATAGGGTCAGGTATAAGGTCCAGCAGATTTTTGATACTGTCTTTCATTAAAGAGTTTTTAACCATAATGTCTTCATATAAAGTTTTCTGTTTGTATATAAACTGCTTTTCTACAGATATATCTGCTATTTTCTGTTTTAAAGAGATAATCTCTTTGTTAAAAGACTCTGTCTCTTTATTGTAAAGGATGGTTTTAATTTCCAAAAACAGGGCAAAAAGTGTATATAATATAATTGAAATACCTATAAAAATAAGCCAGAGTTTGGTATCTTCTTTTATCAGAGGCTTCGGTTTAGGCGTTATAAAACTATACATTTTTCCTACTTATTTCGTTTAATGTTTTTAATATATCCAGTTTTTCAAGGCTGCTTTGAATAAAAATTTCATCGTTTATTATTTCGGTAATGTTTTCTTCTATGCCTATGGTATCAAAAATATAAATTTTTTCAATAAAATCTCCGCCGTTTTCATAATATTCTTTAAGGGCAGTTTTAATATGCTCTTTTATTTTATATTCGATGTTTAGTGTTTCTATGTTTTCCGTCTCTTCTTCCATGTCTTCGACGTTTTCTATGTTTTCGTCTAACGTTTCGTCAAAATCTTCTACTATATCCATATCAGAAATGTCTTCAATGTCTTCGTTTTCCGGATTTATTTCCTCATCAGCCGTTTCTAATATATCGGAAAATACCGGGATGTGGTCTTTATAGATTAAAATATAAGAATATTCCTGCGTTGAAAGAATATAAAGAGCGTTATGTCTCAAAGAAGATTTGACGTCTATCAGGGCAAACGCGGAATATAAAAAGTCTATAAAAGGATACTCTTTTTTTTCTTCCATCAGTTCGTAAAGAGTAATGTAAAAAGAGTATTTTTTGTTTATGCATATGGATTTTATGTTTTCAAGTTCAATACCTAGTTCTTTATATTTGTGCTTGTCGCATGAAGGAACCGTTCCCTGGTTTTGCGTAGCTACGAAAGTGGATACGTATGTCTGGGGGTTGTCGTCTATAACTTCGTCGATGTACTGTTTAAGTTCTTTTTTATTTTCGAATTCTTTTGTTTCGGAAAATATTAATTTTTCCTTTTTATATCTTTCATTTAAAACTTTATAAATATTCTCATCTTTATAAAACGCTATAAGGTTTGGTTTGAACAATAATTTTTTCAAGAACATAGCGGATGAGCCTTGAGATAATTTTTTAATTTTAAAGTGTCGCTGAGTTTGGTGTATATTTGCGTGGTTGATATAAACTCATGCCCTAAAAGCTCGCTTACGTCATTAATTCTGGCACCGTTTTGAAGCATATACGTGGCAAACGAGTGTCTTAACTGGTGAGGTGTGACGTGTATACCGTGTTTTTTGAATGCTTTTTGAACAAGATACCTTATTTTGTCGCTTCCTAAAGGTGTGCCGTTTTTTTCAAAAAGATATTCTTTTTTAGGGTTTGTCTGAAGATATTTTTCTATAAATTCTTTAAGTTTAGGGTGAAGGGGTAGTATTCTCGTTTTGGAGCCTTTACCCGTAATTTCTATCCATTCGCCTTTTATGTCGTTTAGTTTTATACCTGCCGCTTCGCTGATTCTGAGTCCCAGGGAGAATATGACCATTATGGCAAGGTATTCATCCATTGTCGCTGATTTAAGTGCTTTTTTTATATGTTCCATGCTTACCGGTTTCGGAAGTGTTTTAGGGACTTTTACGTGTTCGTCTCCAACAATTTTGAATTTATGCCCTTCAGTTTCCAAAAATTCAAAAAAGCTTCTGAGGGCTGAAACTTTTTTGGCTATGGTTTTTTTGTTCAGATTTGCTATATGCAGTCTGTAAGGAGTTATGTCTATTATGCTGTTTTCTATTTCAATATGCTCTATTGCTTCATTGAGGATAGTTTCATATGTTTTATATGTGTTTATTGATTTTGTTTTTTTAACAAAGCTAAGATATTTGTTAATCTCTTTTTGCAAAAACTTTTTCATATATCTCTTTTGCCTTTTCGTATTGTTGTCTGGCTTTTAATTTAAGTTCCTCACCTATCAAAAGAGAAGGTTTAAGGTTTTTATATTCGTCAAGTAATATTTCAAGCATAATTTTTACTTTTTGACGTTCTTTGTCCGTTATTTTCGGTTTGTTTGCTATTGCTTCTATTTCCTTGAAATATTTGTTTGAATCTTCAAGAAAATTTACCCACTCTTTGGCTATTTTAGACTGGGTGTATACGGTAAAGGCCATTCTGTTGTAAGGGTCGAGGATATAAGCCTCTTTCGCTTTTACAAAAGCCTTGTCGTATTCACCGTTTTCAAAATAATATCTGGCCTCCAGAGAGAGGCGGTATGATTTATTAAGGGTAAAATAAAGCACAAATCCGATAATAATTATACCAAGAAATAAAAGTAACTTTTTTATATTACCTCCCCTTTTAATGTGTGTTTGTTTGCCTCGGTTATTTTAACATCGACAATTTCACCTAAGTATTTATCCGTTTCAGGTATTTTGACGGTGAAAAAATTGTCGCTTTTGCCGCTTCCGGGTTCGTCAATCAGCACTTTATAAATTTTGCCTATCTGGTTTTTTGCTATTTCGTCAAGTATTTCCCCGTGTCTTTGCTGCAGTCTGTAGAGTCTTTCTTTTGCCGTCTGTTTATCCACCTGGTTTGACATTTGAGCGGCTTCCGTTAAAGGACGGGGGGAATATACAAAACTGAAAATCTGCTCAAATCTTACTTTTTCAAGAACGTCCATGGTTTCTTCGAAGTCTTTTTCGCTCTCACCCGGAAAGCCTACGATTATGTCTGTCGTAATACTGACATCCGGAATCTGGCGTATTATTTCACATCTGTTTAAAAACCATTCTTTTGTATATCCTCTTCTCATGGCTTTAAGAATTTCACTGCTGCCGCTTTGAAGAGGGAAATGTATGTGTTTGCATATTTTAGGGTTGTTTGCGAATTCGTCAAGAAATCTGTCGTCGGCATGAAGAGGGTGAGGGGATGTGAATCTGATTCTTTCGATTCCTGCGATTTTACTTACTTCCCTTAAAAGGTCGGTAAAATCTACTTTAGGATGATCGACACTGAATCTTTTGCCGTAATTGTTTACGTTTTGTCCTAGAAGCGTGATTTCTTTTACGCCTTCGTTTGCTAATTTTTCAACCTGTTTTAATATCAGATCCATCGGAATTGAAAGCTCTTTGCCTCTAGTTTTCGGAACTATGCAGAATGAGCATTTTTTATCGCATCCGACCATTATGTTTACAAAATCTTTATATGGATTTTTTCTTGTGTTTTTGAAAATATATGTCGTATCGTCGTAATTTATGTCGGTTATTACCGCTTTAGGGGTGTTTAAGGCTTCTTTTATGCGGCTGACGTTTCTGGCCCCCAAAACAAAACTGACAAAAGGAGCCCTTTTTATAATTTCTTTTCCCATATGGCTGGCGGTACATCCGCACACGCCGAATTTTGCGTCAGGATTTTTCTTTTTAAGCGCACCGAGTTCGGAGAAAAGTTTTTGAACGGGTTTTTCTCTTACCGAACAGGTGTTAAGTAGTATGAGTTCCGCTTCTTCCGGATTTTGTGTAGTCGTGTATTCGTCGGAAAGTTCGGCGATGATATGTTCGGAGTCTTTGACGTTCATCTGACATCCGAACGTTTCTATGTAGAGTTTTTTCAATTTCCGCCCTAGATTATGTGAAGTTCGTACATGTAAGCGCCTTCGTCAAGGCCGAATTTCACTTCTCTGAAATATACGGAATATCCGTCGTTTTCAAGTTTGTCAATAAGATCTTTAAGATCTTTGTACGAAGTGTCCTTGTGAAAATAGAAAAATGAGTTAGGTTTTATCTCTTTTAAAAACTCTTCATACGTTTTTTCTATGATGTTGTTATCAGTACTGATAAGTTTTAACGTCATTGTAATCCTTTTATTATTATTTTAGCAAAAATTTTTGTAAAATTATAACTAAAAAAGTGGGTAGTATGTAGTGAGTGAGCAAGCAGTTGTCGTTAAATATTTTTTAACCGCTAAAAACCCACTGCCGAATACAAACTTAAAAAAGGAAAATCGTGGAAAAAGTATTGGATTTATTATCACTGGTAGCAAATGAAAAAGGGCTTGATTTTGACGAAGTGAAAGAAGCGTTTAAACGTTCTGTTATCAAAACGGCTAAAAAGGTTTTAGGAGATATTGACGTAGAGGTTGATATTGAAAACGGAGAGCTCAAAATTTATCAGATTTTTGAAGTAAGAAACGACGATGTCGCTTTGGAAGAGCCTGAAAAATATTTTTATCTTGATGAAGCGAGGGAGTTTGACCCTAACGCGCAGATCGGCGACAAACTGAAAGTCGAACTTGATCTTGGAAAACTCGGAAGAAGCGGCGCAATGGCCCTTCAGAGAGAATTTGAAAGAGAAATAACAAGACTTCTCGAAAACGAAATTTACAGAAAGCTTATTTCAAAACTGAACACGATTGTAAGCGGAGAAGTGGTAAAAGTGGACAGTGAAGAAAACACATGGGTAGAACTTGAAGGCGTAAAAGGCGTTCTCCCTATGAGAAACAGAATCAAAGGCGAAAAATTCGAAGTAGGGGATGTTTTAAAAGCTCTGCTTAAATTCGTTCATTTTGATACAAACAGAGGTATAACAATAGAGTTAAGCCGAACGAATCCTAAATTTTTGGAAAAGCTTATAGAATCAGCCGTGCCGGAAGTCAGGGACGGAATTATCAAGATTCATACGAGTGCGAGAATTCCGGGTGTGAGAAGCAAAGTGGCCGTAAGCTCTCTTAATCCTAAAGTAGAACCGATAGGAACTATTATCGGTAAAAACGGGGTTAGAATCAATTCCGTTTCAAACGAACTTAACGGAGAAAATATAGACGTAATAGAATATTCTCCAAAACCTGAAATTTTTATAGCCCGTGCGCTTTCTCCTGCAATAGTCAAAAATGTGCAGGTGGATGAGGATAAAGCTTTAGCGGTTGTTGAAGTCGATCCCGACCAGAAGGCCAAAGCGATCGGAAAAAACGGTATAAACATTACACTTGCCGGAATGCTTACAAAATATAAAATAGAGCTAAAAGACGCTGAAGAAAAAACAAAAGATACAAGTAAATTAGAAAACTTGTTTAAAATATAGGGAAATTAATGCGTTATTTTTATGTCTCTTTTATTATAGCGGCCGTAGGCCTTGCCCTTTCTTTTTTTATAGGCGGTTTCAGTGCGGTATATTTGACCGCGATTTTGGCTATTTTGGAAATTTCATTATCGTTTGACAACGCCGTTGTTAACGCCAAAATATTAAAGGACATGGATAAAATCTGGGAAAGAAGATTTTTGACCTGGGGGATGGTAATCGCTGTATTCGGAATGAGATTCATATTTCCTATTTTGATAGTTGCGGTTGCGGCGAATATGGGTATTACGGAAACTTTAAACATAGCGATCAACCATCCTCATCAGTATCATGAAGTGCTTTTGAAAAGCGAAAACCTCATATATGCGTTCGGAGGGGCTTTTTTGTGGCTGGTGTTTACGGATTTTTTATTTGAACATAAAAGCGTAAGATGGATCAAACCCGTAGAGAGATATGCCGAAAAACTGGGCAAAGTTAACAATATTTCGTTAATTGTCGCGACGGTTATCGGTATTGTAGTTATTTATGACTCAAAGTCATATGAAATAGGCATAGCTTATCTTTTGGGTATGCTGACTTATTCCCTGCTTAACGGTATAAACGAAGCGTTTGCCGTTGAAGGCGCTAAAAACGGACTTATGGGATTTTTGTATCTTGAAATTTTGGATGCAAGTTTCAGTTTCGACGGCGTAATAGGCGCGTTTGCGATTACGGGCAATATATTTTTGATTATGATAGGTTTGGGTATCGGCGCAATGTTTGTCAGAAGCCTTACTATCTGGATGGTTGAAAAAGGAGTCTTAAACGAATACAAATACCTTGAGCACGGAGCCCATTATGCAATAGGGGTACTGGCGGTTATTATGCTTTTAAAAATATTTATGCATGTAGGTGAAGTTTTAACCGGAACCATCGGTTTGGGACTGCTGGTAATAGCGTTTTTACATTCCAAATACGAAAACCGCTAAATTATTTTTATTTCTTCTTCCAGTTTTATTCCAAACGTTTCAAAAACTCTTTTTTTCGCCTCTTCAATAAGAAATATCATCTCTTCAAACGTGCCGTTTCCCTTATTTACGAAAAAATTCGCATGTATTTCGCTGACTTTTATTCCGCCTTTTGCC
>Ga0256843_1000855_pt1 | contig 25174 bp, 26 predicted proteins | sample AlvinellametaG_FD_191572 | JGI IMG/M metagenome (GOLD analysis project Ga0256843, IMG submission 191572) | Pompeii worm associated microbial communities from hydrothermal vent at the East Pacific Rise, Pacific Ocean - Alvinella | ecosystem: Host-associated > Annelida > Integument > Unclassified ... | reverse complement strand
AAGCTCAAATTCCAAAGGGTAGGCTAAAAAGATCGATAAATAAAGCTGTTGGATTTTTTGGTTTGTATGTTGGTTTTGGATTAGTTTTTGAAGTGCTGTTTTGAGTGAAGAAGAATTGTTTACATGTAAAATATATGAAGGGGTATAAAATCCTTTGAGATACTCTAAAAAAGAGATCTTTTTTGGATAGATTTTAAGTTTTATATATTTGTTTTGGATATTTTGGAGTTTTTTGCTTGCTGTTGTGTAAAGAGTAAGATTGTCGTTGGTTTTGATCTTGAGAACCTGATAGGTTTTGTTCTTTTTTGTTTTTGTGTACTGTTTTAGAACTCTTCCCTTGGTAATAATTTTCTTTTGTGTATGAAATGAATCATACTGAATATAAAGATAAAGAAGTTTACATGTAAATAAAAAAAAGAATGTCAGCAAAAAGAGCCAAAGATCTTTTTTTGATCTTATAAGCTCTAGCTGAAGAGACATCTACAATGTCGGTAAATCGATCTTTGCAGAGGTCTGATCCATGTTTTCATAGACCACTTCCACTGGTGGAGCACCTTTTTGTGCATCAACAAATCGAGTAAGTTTTTTCTGAAATATGAGTTTCACATGCCCTGTTGGACCATTTCTTTGTTTACCGATGATGATCTCTGCTTCTTCTTCATCTTTCTCTACATAGGTCGGTATAAACTCTTTTCCTTCAGCTTTAGCTTGTTTTTCTCGCTCTTTTTCTTCTTTGTAAAGATAGACATCATCACGATAAACAAATAAAATGATATCGGCATCTTGTTCAATAGAACCTGATTCACGGATATCACTAAGCATTGGTCGTTTGTCAGCACGTGATTCAAGTCCACGGTTAAGCTGTGAAAGTGCAACTATAGGGATATTTAACTCACGAGCAAGTATCTTTAACCCTCTTGAGATCTCACTCACCTCTAAGTGTCTGTCTTTTGTTCCACTTCCTTGCATGATCTGAAGGTAGTCGATAACGGCAAGTTCTATCTCTGGATGCTGGTTTTTGAGCTTTCTGAGTTTACTTCTGAGTTGATTAATGTTGATGTTGGAATTGTCATCAACAAAGAGTTTTGCTTTATCCATAGTCTCTACTGCATCACCAAGTCTGTTCCACTCTTCATCGTTCATATCTCCAACACGTAGTTTCTGCAAAGGGATAGAAGTTTGGATAGAAAGAAGTCGAAGCATCAGTTGTTCTGCTGGCATTTCCAAAGAAAAAAAGGCTACTCCTTTACCTTGTTGTACCAGATTGCTTACGGTGTTGAGGATGAAAGAGGTTTTCCCCATTGCAGGTCTTGCTGCGATGATGACAAGATCTCCTTTTCCATACCCTGTTGTCATTTTGTTAAGATCATGAAATCCTGTATCAACACCAACAAGGATGTTGTTTCCTCTGGCTTTCATCTCTTTGATGTATTCCATCGTATCTTTAGTTACAGTAGGGGAGTCTTTAAAATCAGATGTGAGGTTTTGTTGTGTGATATCATAAAGCTTTCTCTCTACAATATCGATCACTTCATTACTTGGGAGATCTTCTTCAATGGTCACTTTTTTGATCTCTGTGGTAAGTGTTAAGAGATGGCGTTTGAGTGCTTTTTCTTTTAACTCTTCTACATACGCTTTAGTATTGGAGATAGGATTAGTTGCAAGGATCTCTAGTAGGGCTTGTTCATCAAATTTTTTTGCTTCACTCAGCTCTTTTTTGATAAACTCTTCATCAAGTGGTTTATCGTTTGCATAAAGCTTTTGCATCGCTGCATAGATATCTTGATGGGCAGGAAGATAAAAGTCCTCTTTTTTAACAACATTGTTGATCTCATCAAACTGCTCAGGTTCAAAGATGATTGAGCTTAAGATACTTCGCTCTATAGCAAGATTGTAAAGTTTTTCTTCCATTATTCTAACTCTCTTGCAGCTTTTTCTACTTCTTCAATGAAACGATCAACGAGTTTATCCTCATCGAGGTTGGCAACAACTTCCCCTTTAACCATAACAAGACCTTTCCCTTTTCCATACGCTATGGCAACATCGGCATGTTTTGCTTCCCCTATGGCATTGACCACACACCCCATCACACTTACATCAAGCGGTGCTTTTATGTGTTTTGTTCTTCGCTCAACCTCTGCTACGGCACTAACGAGGTCTGCTTCTATGCGTCCACATGTAGGACATGAAATGATATTAAGACCATCTTTCGCAACACCACTGTCTTTTAAGATAGCTCTTGCTACTTTGATCTCTTCTTCAAGTTCACCTGTGATACTGACACGCATCGTATCACCGATCCCATCAAGAAGCAAAGTTCCTAGTCCTATGGCACTTTTGACTGTTGCATGAAACAGCGTTCCCGCTTCTGTAACACCAAGATGGAAAGGGTAGTTGTTCTTTGGTCGAAGTCCTCTGTATGCTTCTACCGTTCGCTCTACATCACTAGCTTTGAGTGAGATCTTAATATCGGTAAAACCAAGATCTTCAAGGTACTTGATGTTGTACTCGGCACTAGCGATCATCGCTTCAGCCGTTGGACCGTAACGATCATCGAATTCTTTTTCCAAACTTCCTGCATTGACACCTATACGGATAGGGAGATTTCTCTCCTGGCATGCTTTGACTACCTCTTTTACTTTCCATTTTTCTCCGATATTTCCTGGATTGATACGGATGCAGTCTACAGATTCTGCAGCGATAAGGGCGAGTTTGTAGTTAAAATGGATATCTGCTACGAGTGGTAAAGATATCTGTTCTTTGATCGCTTTGAGTGCTAAGGCATCTTCCATATCAGGAACGGCAACTCGAACAATATCACATCCTGCAAAATGGAGTCTGTTTATCTGTTCTACCGTTGCGGTGACATCTCTTGTGTCGGAGTAGGTCATCGACTGCACGCTAATGGGTGCATCACCACCTACTGCGACATCTCCTACATATATTTTTTTTGTTGGGTATCTTTTTATCATAAAGGTATTTTACTATGTCAAGTTTAATGTAGAGTATAATGGAATGTATTTTGCTACTTATTTTGAAAAAAAGGAATCTCATGGCATCATATCAAAGTGATGGAAAAAAACTTTTACATGTAGAATATGATACTGTTATAGAAGTAGGAGATGAGGTTGATGGGATGAGGGTTCTCTCTACTGATGCAAGAAATGCAGAGGAGTGTGCTGTTTTCTTACTTGAACCAAATGGTATGGTTACTTGTTATGTGTTTGATGAGATATATATCGTTGGAAAATCTGATAGCTTCGATACCCTTTTAGATGCTGTAAATGCTTGGAATGAAGGGGAAATATAAGTTTTTTCTAAGATAAAAAATAACTATGCTATTTTTATTAGAGTTTGTTGCATGTGTGTTGCTTTACATATATAAATGATTTTTGCTTATAAATATGGTATAGAATATGAAACAAAAGATGGCCTTTTAAGAGTTCTTTCTTTTGGTGTAGGAGCAGTTAGTTTAGTGCTTTGTATGATAATAATTGAAGCGAAAAAACTTTATCAGGCAAAAGGGTTTATAGTTTTACTTGGAGATGCTTCATATACGATCTATCTTTCTCATTTAATTTTATTACAGATGTTTTATTTTGTAGGTTTGCGTGATCTTTTTACATGTAAGGAATGTATATTAGTTCCTGAATTGGGACTGGTTGTATTTTTAGTTATTTGTATAGGATTTAGTATTGTGTATTATCAAAAGATAGAAAAACCTCTTTACAAAAAAGCGATTTCTCTTTAGTTTAAAATCTTTTTCCTCGAACAATAGGTTGTGTAAGTGAGAAAAGTAATTGCGTTTTTGGTGAAAATGTAGGAAAGAGAAGTTTTTCTTTTGTTTTCGTTATGTAGCTTGTTTTTAAATCTAAAGCTGTTGTTTTATTGAAAATTTTTTTATAGATAGTATTAAAATCTTTATTAGCTAGTGGATAAAGAAAAAAAATCCTTCTTTTGTTTTGGTTTAAGGCTAAAATATTGATCTTTTTCCCTTTTATGTTTGTCGTTAAAAGATAAAGATTACCTTTTCTTTTTAAAAGTCTCGTATTATCTCCTTGAAAAAATATATCGCTAAGATATGTAATACTTGAAATGAATTTTTTATTTGTATCTGTTTGATAAACATCTTGAATAAAATAATATGAGCCATTATAAAATATATCTCTCTTAAGTCTTATTGGTGGGTAATAAAAGCTTTTTTTTTCTATCTTTTTTGCAGGCAAAGTATAGGATACATCCTTCATGTTTAAAATAAGATTATTTTGTGATTTGTTTAATGATGAAGTAGAACAATTTTGAAAAAAAATGATGATAAAAAGTAAAAAAAATCTTTTCATAAGTGTGATAATAGCATATTTATACTTTATGAGATAAAGATAGAATTTATTTTTCTTGTGATAGGATTTGTATAGATAGATAAAAGGGAGGGTGGGGTTATGAAGATTTTATATTTTATGTTTTTTACATTTTTGAGTTCATTCTTATTACTTGGATGTGCAAAAAATCGTAATATTCAAGTAATGATAGACACTGAGCCTAAAGATGCGCTAATCAAAGAGAGCTCTTCAGGGATGCAGTGGAGGAGTGGGAAAGAAGTGACACTACCGTATAAGAAAAAAGGTACATATACTGTAGGAATTTCAAAAGAAGGATATGAACAGGCTTTACAGACTTTTCCTGCAAATAAAAAAAGTTATTATAAGTTCTTGACCTTAAAAAAGTTAAAAACTATCGTAGATTTTAATATTCAGCCAAATAATGCACAAATTAGGCTGATTTGTAATAACAGAATTTTTAGAGGAAATGCAAAGGTATATATACCAGAAGAGCTTTTTAAAGATTCTGATGTAATGGAATGTGAATTGAAAGTCTCAGCAGATGGATATCGTTCAATTAGTAAAAAAGTTAAAGTGAAAAAATATTTTAAGCAAACCTTTTCGGTAGCATTAAATGAGAACATTGTTACGTTGCAACTTAATTCACAACCTTCTTTAGCAGATGTATATATCAAAGGATACGGTTATATAGGTACAACACCTTTTACATATAAACTTGATGCAAATACAATGCAACGTCTTTCTTCATATGTGAAAGAGAATATGCAAAATCAAACAATTTTGTATCTTACTTTTAGAAAAAAAGGATATGAAGAAAAAGTTGTGCCAGTTTGGTTAAATAAGAATCATATTGAGACAATCAATGTGAAACTCAATAAAAAATAAAGGAAGAATCGATGTATAAATATATAATAGCGATCATAAGTTTATTGTTTTTCCTAACAGGTTGTGGTGGTGTTACGACATTAAGTGTAAATTCTATTCCAGATAATGCAGAAACAACAATGAAAAATTATGGAAAGAAATTTCATACAAATGCAACATTTGAAATAGATAAAAGATATTTTGGAAAAGCAAAGAAAAAAGCAGAAAGGTTTTGTTTTAAGAAAGAGAATTATCGTTCTACATGTAAAGAACAGATATTATATAAATCAAAACAAAACTTAGTTCGAGTGCAATTGGATAAAATTGACTCAGCAGTTGTGTTTCATAGTATTCCAGAAGGTGCTACTGTTGAACTTAACACTGATGATTTGCCTATAGGATGGCAAAGAAAATTTAAGACACCTATCGTTTTTAGAGCTACAGCAGATGAGATACGTGATCTTAAAGAGAAAGGTTTAGCGATCAAATCTGTTAAATATGAAGGGTATTATCTTCAAAATTTGAGTAAATATAATGAAGAGCTTTTAGAACCTGGAATTGAAACTTCAGTAACTATGAAAATGACACCTATCATTACAACAGTTCGTATCATGACAGAACCAGAAGGTGCAACGGTAGAAGATATTACTCAAGGTGGATTTGGATACCTTGGTGAAACTCCAGTGGTAAGAAATATTACATGGAAAGATATAGCAAATTGGGCAGATAGAAAAAAAGTACAAAGAAGTGACAAGTCTTTTGATTCTATAGAACTGAACCTTCGTATTAGTAAACCTGGATATAAAGATGTAATTATGCAATCTTTAAGGATTCCTATAGGAGAAGAGAGAACATTTAAACGATCATTAAAACAACTTGTTAAAGAAGTAAGCTTTTCAAGTGATCCAGATGGCGTACATGTTTATGTAAAAAGGGATGTCGTTGAACAATTATATGATCCAAAACAAGGGAAAGTTGTTACAATAACAGTGCCTTTTTATAAACATTTAGGAACAACTCCATTTACTTATAATATAGATCCATCAAATCCACTTAAACATGGAGATACCTTACTTTTTAGAAAAAGTGGATATAAGGATGCTACTATGCTTTACGCTGATGGGGAAGATGGTTTTCATATGGTTTTAGAACCAGAAGTTGTTAAAGCAAGATAATATTTACAGCACTATCTAGTGCTGTAATCATTCTTTACAGTTTGTGATATTGACTCTATTTATACTTTGATCTCTTCCTACTAAAATGACACGAATATCTTTTATATGTATGAGTTTTTTGATGAGTTTTTCGTTATTAGGTACATGAAAGATAAAGGTAGGTACATTATGTAATGCTTGTTGAGTAGAGTTTTTATACTTTACTCTATCAAGGGTTCCATATGGAAGTGCTACACCGTCAAGATCATAAAAGTAATATAGTAATTTGAAAAAATTACTTGAAAGAGCTGATAAAAATTCATTGGTTGGAAGTGGATGAAATGCCATAATAGTATGAAAGCCGGCATCTTTATAGTATATAAGATGCCAAGGTGTAGAACCTTCAATATAGAGTCTTTGTTTTAAGTTCTCTTTTGATGAGATCTTTTGGAGCCTTTTGATCGCTTTTTGTGTTTGTTTTGTTGTGAGTCTATCAAGATTTTTAAAATCTAGCCAAAAATAATGACCTTTTCCATAAGTATCAAAAACTTCTTGAAGTGTTAAAATCTTTCCATCTTTTAAAGGATATATCAGGGTTCCATCAGGTTTTTTTGCAGGTTTATTATGTGAGAGAATGAATCGATTTGATGCTATGTCATAATAAAAATCTATCTCAACACCTTTTGCTCCTGCTTCGAAAGCTTTTTTGAGTGCACTAAGGCTATTTTGTTGTGTTGGTTCATTATAAAGACCTCTAGATATCCATATCTTATCACATTTATCATATATCCCATCATTGGATCTTTTTTCAATCTTATATGATACATAATAAAGAATTAGGTTGTAAAAAAGAGTAAATCCAAGTATAAAGAGAATAATTTTTTTCATAAAGATCCGTAGTGTATTATTTGAAAGTAGAATTATACTGTATGTTTTTTAATAGGATTTTATATAGTAAAGAGTGTATGTTAAAATGGTGCGACGGGGGGGACTTGAACCCCCAAGCCGTTAAGCACACGGCCCTCAACCGTGCGTGTTTACCAATTTCACCACCGTCGCATAGTGGTTTCGGGCAAAGCCCGAAAAGGTGTTCTTATTAACCTAAGAACGGGTTCGCGTAAAGTGCGATAAGTGCAATAACAAGTGCATAAATAACTTGTGCTTCGATCATCGCAAGAGCGATAAACATTGTAGTCATAAGTTTTGCACCAAGACCTGGGTTTCTAGCTGTACCAGCGATTGTAGCTGCTGCTGTACTACCCATACCAATAGCACCACCAAGAGCTGCAAGACCGATAGCAAGACCAGCTGCTAAAACAGCGAAACCTGCAAGACCTGCACCCTCTGCTGAGTTAAGAGCAACTTTTGCTGCCTCACCTTCGTTTGCGAATGCTGCAACTGCAAGTGCAACAAGTGCGAATAAAATCTTTTTCATAGTATCTCCAATAATTCATAGATCTTCAAAATAGTTTCGGCTTGCGTATCCCTACTCCATATTTTGACTGGCAGAATTATAGAGAAAAAGTTATAAAAAATAGTTTAAACAGAGGGTAGATTTGAATTTTTTTCTAAATTTTCATAACAATAATGCTTTAAAAGATACCAAGAAGCTATAGTATAGTCATCGTAAGTGTATTCTAGTTGTGCTGGAGGGATAGAAATAATTCTTATCTTTGAGCGGATGATACCAATGACAATATATGAAAATATCAAAGATATTATCCCTATAAAGAGATCAAAATAGATAAAAAATAATCCAGCAATCAAAAAAGGAGCATATGTTAAAAATAATGCAAGTAATTGTACAAGTAGTTTACACTTTCTGGTTTTTGGTGTTGGGGGAGCTTGTATTAAGTCTATATAATCATCATTTTTCATAAAAGAATTATAACATAATAGATATTGTTTATAAAAGTTTAGTCAAATAGACTAAAGAATATTGATTTTATTTTGTAATATTAATAATTTTTGCTATAATTCTGTTTGAAAATAAAAAACTATATATAAAAGGATGGAGACTATGGCAAAACATAAGTTTCAAACAGAAGCAAATCAAATATTAAATTTAATGATTCATTCACTTTATTCAAACAAAGAGATATTTTTAAGAGAATTGATCTCTAATGCAAGTGATGCATTAGATAAACTCAATATGCTTGTACTAACAGATGAAAACTATAAAAATATATCTTTTGATCCAAGAATTGAGATCTATATAGATAAAGATGCTAAAACATTGACTATCAGAGACACCGGTATAGGTATGAATGAAGAGGATCTTATTAAAAATCTAGGAACTATTGCAAATAGTGGTACAAAAGCATTTTTAGAACAACTCTCAGGTGATGCGAAAAAAGATGCACATCTTATTGGTCAATTTGGGGTTGGTTTTTACTCTGCATTTATGGTGGCAAACGAAGTTGAAGTGATCACGAAAAAAGCAAATGAAGATCAAGCTTATAAATGGATAAGTAAAGGTGATGGTGAGTTTGAGATTGAACAAGCAGAACTAGATGGTCATGGAACAAAGATCATTTTACATATCAATGATGAAGATGTAGAGTTCTTAGATGAATACAGAATAGAAAGTATTGTGAAAAAATACTCTAACCATATCCCTTTTCCTATCTTTTTAGAGAAAGAGAAATTTACTCCTGCAAAAAAAGATGATGATGGAAATGAGATAGAACCTGAAAAAACAGAAAAAGTTTTAGAGCAGATCAATAAGGCAAGTGCTTTATGGACATTACCAAAAAGTGAGATCACAGATGAGGAGTATAAAGAATTCTATCAAACACTTGCTCATTCAAGTGAAGAACCACTCCATTGGATGCATCATAAAGCAGAAGGTGCTATAGAATATACAACATTGTTCTATATACCAAGTAAAGCACCGCTTGATATTTACAGAGTTGACTATCAACCTGGAGTGAAATTGTATATCAACAGAGTATTTATCACAGATGATGAAAAAGAGTTGATGCCGACATATCTGCGTTTCTTACGAGGGATCATTGATTCAAAGGATCTTCCACTGAATGTTTCAAGAGAGATATTACAGTCAAATCCTGTAATGGCAAAGATTAGAAATGCATCTGTGAAAAAAGTGCTTTCTGAACTTGCTAAAATGATGAAAAAAGATAAAGAAAAGTATGATGTTTTCTATAGTGAGTTTGGAAATGTTCTTAAAGAGGGGCTTTATAGTGACTTTGGAAATAGAGAAAAGATTTTAGAACTATTAAAATTCCATACGATTAACAGTGATGAGATGGTAACTCTTGAAGAATTTATCAAAAATGTAGATCAAGAGAAAAAAGAGATATATTATATCACAGGAAAAATGAGTGTAGATATGCTCAAAAATTCTCCTGTATTAGAGAAGTTTAAAGCAAAAGGGATCGATGTTCTAGTTCTTAATGAAGAGATAGATACGATCGTATTCCCAATGGTAACAGAGTATAAAGAGTATAAGTTCGTTAATGTAACAGATGCGAAACTTGAAGATGAAGAAGCACAAAAAGAGGAAAAAGAAAAACTTCAAAAAGAGTATGAAAACTTTGTAAAAGAACTTAAAGATACTCTAGGGGATGATGTAAAAGATGTGGAAATCACACTCGATCTTACAGACTCACCAGTAGCTATCAAAGAGGATAAAGAAGATCCTGCTTATATGATGTATCAAATGATGAAGCAGATGGGACAAAACCCTGAAGGTCCTGCACCAAAACCGATCTTACAGATCAATCCTAAACATGAATTGATCCAAAAACTAAAAAGTAGCAGTGATCAAAATTTGATCTCCGATGCAGCTAAGGTACTTCTAGAACAAGCAAAACTTTTTGCTGGTATGGAGATAGAAGATACACTAGATTTTGTAACACGATTAAATCGTATTATCGCTAAGGCTGTTTGATCTTAATTGCAATACCTAAATATTTAGGTATTGCACTATTTTAATTAAAAAATCTTTAAATTTTAAATTAAATTTATCATTTTTATGATAAAGTCTTTCTATGAATTTCTTTGACAATATATCACGAAAAATATCACAAAAGTTGTTACCTTATAATGAGTTTGTAAAAAATGCTCATGAACAATGTAAAAAACTTCAACAAGAAAGTATAGTTGATGTCAATGAAGAAGACCAAAATTATTCGATAGATATAGCTAAAAAAGAGTTAGGTTTAGATGATGTTTTGATAGATTCTTTGATAGAAGATTATGTAGCACAGATTATTTCTAATATTCCGTTATTTAAAAAGTATGCTAAAGATAGTGATACTAACTTAACTACTTTAAAAGAGCTTGCACATAAGAATCTTGGAGTCGCTCGAAATCTACGAATAAAAGATATGCAAAAGATTTTAAAAGAGATTATGAATACAGATGATAGAGAAAGCTTATTAAAATGTATTGATTATCTTGAAGCATGTGCTATTGTTTTAAAACCAAAGATAGCCTATAAGGCTTATAGGAAACGCTGATTTCTATTAATTTCTTTCACGTAATGCTTGAGATATCTGTTCTAATTTATTTGCATTACGTTTGATGACTGTTGTATTATCCTTTTCTACTGGAACAATAAAAGCCAATAAGATAAAAATCAAAGAAAATACAATTCCACCAAGTATGCTTAAAATAAGTTTAAGTTTAAATTCGTCCATAAATGCATTATATCTTATATTATGTTAAAATTATATATATGAAATCTATTATAAAACTATATATATTTATTGCTGTTATTTTATTTGGTGATGAACCACCTGTTATTATGACATTACGGAATATCATCTCAAATGATTCTATTATTTTTTCATATCATCAACATTATTTTAATTGTTATCCATACGGCATTATAGCATTAGAAAAACTGCTCACTGATGAAAAAACTTCTTCAACATGTAAAAAAATTTATTTTGATTTTAGTCAAAAATATCCAAAACTTCATTTTTTTGCACATTATCATTTTCATTTAGAACAAAATTATGTTTTAGACCTTCACAAGGAGGGATGTATTATTTTCTCAAAAGGGAAAAAGAGTTATTCTGAAGTATTACTTGAACATGGACTGGCTATAATAAATCCGAAAGTAAAAAATGAAGAATATATGCTTTATTTTTTTGCTGCACAAGAAAGAGCAAAAAGAGCAAGAAAAGGGCTTTGGGGAGATCCTGATATGCGAAAATGCAAAGCAGAACTCCTACGCCAATGACATTTTAATGTTCGTCATTGGTCATATATACCCAAAATTCTTCGTGAGTATATCCTTTATTTAAAAAGAAAAACTGTAAAATCGCAACTCTATAGAGTGTTATTAACATTTTTGCATATGGTATGAAAAGAGAAAGTTTGATCCACAAAGACTGGTCTTTCTTTCCCATTTTTTTAGCCATTGTTTCCATTCCTATATTTTTAGTAAGATAGATACCAAAAAGTATAGAAAATAAAAAGTTTAAAAATATACCAAAAATGATATATGCAGCTAAATCCTGTTCATACATTCCAGCTATCATCACTAAAGATTACCCTTTATAGTTTTCAATTGCATCTTGAAGGATTTTTGTTGCAACTTCTTTATTCTCAAATCCTTGTACTTTTACCCATTTTCCAGGTTCTAACATTTTATATGTTTCAAAGAAGTTTTTGATCTTATCAAGTGTATGTTTTGGAAGATCATCAATATCTTGAATCTCGTTATATGTTGGGTCTATTTTACTAGTAGGAACAGCAAGAAGCTTTTCATCTATACCACTTTCATCTTCCATAATGAGTACACCAACTAAACGGCAGTTTACAACACATCCAGCTTCCATAGCATAATCAGTTAGTACTAAAACATCTGCTGGATCACCATCTTGAGAAAGAGTTTTGTTAACAAAACCATAGTTCGCTGGATAATACATTGCAGAGTGCATAACACGGTCAAGCACTAAAGCACCACTTTCTTTTTCTACTTCATATTTGATATTTGAACCATTTGGTATTTCAATAATAGCTTTAACTTTGTCTGGATTTTCTCCATAACCGATTTTATCTAAATTCATCAGATACCTCTTTATTTGTTTTTTTGGAATTATACCAAAATCAAATTAAGGAAACAGCTATTAAATAAGAATTGGAATATAATTTGATTAACTTGAAAAAATGGAGAAAAAGATGAAAGATTTTAAAGAAGAATCTTTAGAATACCATGTAGCAAATAATGAGTTTGATACCAATGGAAAAATTGGTACTCTTTTAACAAAACCTTGTCATACACAAAAAGAACTTGCAATGGCATATAGTCCAGGTGTCGCTTATCCATGTCTTGAAATAGAAAAAGATACACACGAAGCATATCATTATACCAATAAGGGAAACCTTGTTGCAGTTATAAGTGATGGAACAGCAGTACTTGGTCTTGGTGATATTGGTCATCAAGCAAGTAAACCAGTAATGGAAGGAAAAGCTGTACTTTTTAAGACATTTGCTAATGTTGATGCAGTAGATATTGAAGTGGCATCAAAAAATACTGAAGAGATCATCAATATTGTTTCAAAGATTGCAGATACATTTGGTGGGATCAACTTAGAAGATATTTCAGCACCAAGATGTTTCGAGATAGAAGAAAGACTTAAGGAGATATGCGATGTACCTGTTTTTCACGATGATCAACATGGAACAGCTGTGATCACTACAGCTGGACTTATGAATGTTCTTGAGATGAGTGGTAAGAACGTAAAAGATCTTAAAGTTGTTGTTATTGGTGCTGGTGCTGCTGGAATAGCATGTGGAAAAATGTATAAAAATCTTGGAGTAGAGCATATAGTTATGCTTGATTCAAAAGGAGTGATACATAGTGGTAGAAATGATCTAAATACCTATAAAAAAGAGTTCGCTATTGATACTGAAGATAGAACATTAGAAGATGCTATGCAAGGTGCTGATATGGTTTTAGGACTTAGTGGACCTGATCTTATTACTCCTAAGATGGTGGAAAATATGAGTGTAAATTCTCCTATCATTTTCGCGTGTGCAAATCCAAATCCTGAGATAAAGCCTGATGTTGCAAAAGCTGCAAGAGCTGATGTGATCATAGGTACTGGAAGAAGTGATTATCCAAATCAGGTAAACAATGTACTTGGTTTCCCTCAGATATTTAGAGGTGCTTTAGATGTACGGGCAAAAAAGATTACAGAAAATATGAAACTTGCTGCTGCAAAAGCACTTGCAGAAGTAGCAAAGCTTGAAGTGCCAGAACATGTTAAAAAAGCACACAATAGAGGAGATGATATGAAATTTGGTCCAGAATATATTATCCCATCACCCTTTGATAGACGTGTTTTGGTATATGTTGCTAGTGCGGTTGCTGATGCAGCAGTAAAAGATGGAGTAGCAAGAGTAAAAGAATTTGATTTAGAAGTATATCGTAGCAAGCTTCAACGCTTGGCTGATTATTTAGATGGAAAATAAAAAAAGTTAAAAGAGTTTTAAAACTCTTTTAACTAATAGATGCCTTTTTCATTCATTGCATTAACGATAAGTTGTAAGACATTATGACTTTTTGTTTTATCTATGAATCCATCAGCTCCTAGTCCATCTGCTTCTCTTTTATTATTGTCTCCGGTCATTGAACTATTAACAATAACAGGAATATCTTTTGTCAAAGGATTTTCACGAAGCTTTTTGATAACAGTAAATCCACTCATTTCTGGCATCTCTATATCTGTGATGATAGCTGGAATCTCACTTGGATTTTCAAGTGACCATATATAATCGATTAGTTTTTTTCCATTATCAAACATTTTATAGGAAAAACCTGCATTTCTAAATATTTGGATAAGATGTTTTTGTGCAGTTCTTGAGTCCTCTGCTATAAGAGTAGTTCCAAATTTAAGTTTATCAGGGATTTGTAATCCTTTGATACTTTCAACAGCTTCTTCAACATTAACGAGTGCTTGAGGCATAACATCTGCTAAGAACTTTTCATAATCAAGTATTAAACACATACTTCCATCTTCAAGTCTGGTATCGTTCATAACAACACCATTGTCATTCATACGATAGCTATCTGGTGCATGCATATCTTCCCAGTTCTTTTTGATAACTCTATATGCTGAAGCAATACGAAGTCCAAGTATTACTCCATTAAAGTCACATATAAGATATTTAGAAATTTTCTTTTCTTCTTCAGTGAGATCTGCTCCTAACCAGCTTGGAAGATCAAGAATGGGAATCTGCATGTTTCGAAGGACTATTGTCCCTTCAAGTAGTGGATTAACTCCTGGAAGTTGTGTAAGGTAGTGATCTTTTGCATTGACAACTTCACGGGTTTTAAAGACGTTGATAGCATAATATGAAGAGTCTTCACGTTCATTTACACGGAAAACAAGAAGTTGAAGTTCATTGTTCTTTGCAAGATTTGTTGCTGCATCTACATTGTCTAAAACGGACATAAAACACCTTTTTGAAGTTTAAGTTACCAACATCATAGCAAAATCTATATGAAATATTAATAATGAGATGGTAAAATAGTACTAAAAAAAGGTTTTGTGTGAAAAAAATCATAAGTATATTTTTTCTTTTTTCTTCATTGATATATGCAAAAGAATATTATGCCAAAGTAGAACCTATTAATATTTTTACTTTATCTTCACAAGTAAATGGTGAAGTTCTCTTGGCAAATGAGGATCTTATCGGAAAAAAACTACAAGATAGAGCTTATATCGTTATTGATGATACACTTGATAAGAAAGATCTTCATTCAACAAATCAAAAGATTGAATCACTTAAAAAGATGATAGAAGCAGATAAAAATATAATAAATAATTTAGAAGAAAGTGTTCAGAGAAAAAAACAAAACTACAGTAGTATTAAAAATCTTTCTGTAAAGTCGAAGATACAAAAAGATAATGTTTATTTTGATCTTATATCAACACAAAATCAGTTACTAAATACAAAGAAAGAACTACAAAATTATCATTCTCAATTAGCAGATCTTTTATATAAGAAAGCAGTATTGGAAAAATCGATAAAAGATAAAAAACTGATCTCAAAAGGGATGGTTCTGTATGAATTACTTGTAAAGAAAGGTCAGTATGTCAATGTAGCGACTCCATTAGCGAAGGTAGCCGATGTCTCAAAAGCTATTTTAACTATTTATGTTGATGTTGAGGAATTAGAAAATATTAAACACAAAGATGTTTATATTGACCACAAGCTGACTCGATACAAAGTCTCAAGGGTTTCGTATATTGCTGATAGTGTTAACATATCAAAATATAAAGTTCAAATAATTATAAATCCACCAAAAATATTTTCAAAACTTGTAAAGGTAGAGTTAAAATGAGTATAGTAACCGCTTGTCCACTCGATTGTTATGATGCGTGTGAGATCATTTATGAGAAAAAGATATATCCTAAAAAAGAGGGTCATACACAAGGTTTTTTATGTCCTCATATGAATCATTATGAATCTCAAAACTTTTTACAGACCCCTATGTATAAAGGGGAAAAAATCTCTATGGAAGAAGCGATAGAGATATTAAAGAAGATGTTGGGTTCAACACAAAAAGAAAAGATATTACATTATAGAAGCAGTGGAAACTTTGGTCTGATGCAAGAAGTTGTTGATCATTTCTTTGCTTCATATGGAGCAACGCTTACTGATGGAAGTCTTTGTGATGGTGCAGGAGCAGCAGGAATAGAAGAAGGACGTGGTAGTAATAAAAATATGCCACTTTCAGAGATAGCTAAAAGTGAAGTGGTTATTATATGGGGAAGAAATCCTCATACTACTTCAAGCCATCTTTTACCACTTTTAAAAGAGAAGACTCTTATCGTTATAGATCCAGTAAAAACAGATATTGCTAAAATGGCAGATCTACATATTCAAATCAAACCTCATGGTGATATTTATCTTGCTATGCTTCTTACACGGTTTTTACATATAGAAGGTAGTTGCGATGAAGAGTGTTTAGAAAATTTTGGAAGTGAATTTGATGACTTTTATGAACTTACACAATCTATACGTATTAAAGCGATACTTGATCTTATAGGGGTGAGTCTTGGACAAATAGGTGATATACTTCATTTTATACAAGATAAAAAAGTCTCTATCGTTGTAGGGGTAGGAGTACAAAAATATCGTGATGGCGCAGATGTACTTCGTGCAATCGATGCGTTTGCTTTTAGCCGTGGTTTGTTTGGAAAAGAAGGATGTGGTGTAGCGTATCTTGGAAATTCTCAAGAGGGAATTGTTTCACCATTTAAGAGAAAAGCCAAAAGGGTGAGTAAAGTAGATACAAAATTTGAAGATTTTGAAACAGTATTTGTTCAAGGAGCAAATCCACTTTCACAAATGCCAAATAGCTTACATGTAAAGAAAAGCTTTGAAAAAGTTGCCAATAAGATCTATTTTGGATTATTTGAAAATGAAACAAGTATGGTATGTGATCTTGTGATTCCGGCAAAGACATTTTTAGCTAAGAATGATATTCGTGCATCATATTCTCATCATGCTCTTTTAGAGATGCCACTTGTAAAAGAAGAAACAAAGGGTATATCAGAATATGATTTAGCAAAAGAGTTATGTGAAGAATTTGATATAGAGATTCAAAGTGAAGAGGAATATCTAAAACACTTTAGACAATATGGTGTATTAAATATGGAAGGTACCAAAGAGGTTGATACAAGAGAAGATGTTCCCTATCAAGATGGTTTTGATACAGATGATGGAGAGTTTTGTTTTTTAGAAGAACTTGACTTTGAAATGGATATGCTAGAGGATTTCTTCTTGATAACTCCAAAAAGTAAAACCTCTTTAAATTCACAGTTCAAAAGAGATAAGTATGCGTATTTGCATCCAAGTCTTGGGGTAAAAGAGGGTGAAGAAGTGGAGATAATCTCTGAAGTAGGAAGTGTAAGACTTCCTGTAAAGTTAACTGAAGATGTAAGAGGGGATTGTGTTTTGATCTATAGTGGAACACCAGGAGTTAATAATATCACCCCTTCATATCATTCTTATGAAGGCAAATCGGCTTGCTTTCAGGATCTCAAAGTAAAAATTAAAAAGGATTAAAATGACAACCAAAGAACTTGATAAAAAATATGTACTTCCTACCTATGCAAGAACAGATATTGAATTTGTAAAGGGGGAAAATGCCACTTTATGGGATAATGAAGGTAACAAATATATAGATTTTACCAGTGGTATAGCGGTAGTAAGTGTTGGTCATGGTAATAAACGTCTTAGTGATGCTCTTTGTAAACAAGCAAGTGAGATTATTCATATATCCAATCTTTATCAAATAGCACCTCAGGCAAAAGCAGCACAAAAAGTTGTTGAGGCAAGTGGATATGATATGCAGTGCTTTTTTGGGAATAGTGGTGCAGAAGCCAATGAAGGAGCGATCAAGATCGCAAGAAAATATGGTGAGGTTGATGGTGAAGTAAAACGCTATAAGATCATCACTTTGAAACATTCATTTCATGGAAGAACTATTACAACAGTTAAAGCAACTGGACAAGAAAAAATGCATAATTATTTTGGACCATTTCCTGATGGATTTGTTTATGCAGATGATATAGATGCGATCGATGAATTGATCGATGATCATACGGTAGCTGTGATGATCGAACTGGTTCAAGGGGAAGGTGGTGTAGAACCTTTAGAAAAAGAAAAAGTACAAAACTTAGAAAAACTTCTTAAAGAAAAAGATATTTTACTTATTGTAGATGAAGTACAAACAGGATGTTATAGAACAGGAGAGTTCTTAGCTTCTAATCTTTATGACATTCAACCAGATATCATAACTCTTGCTAAAGGGATAGGTGGTGGAGTTCCTGTTGGAATTGTGATGACAAGTAAAAAAGAAACACTTAGTGCCGGAGATCATGGAAGTACATTTGGAGGGAACTATTTAAGTTCAACTGCTGTTTGTGAAGTTGTTGATATTTTAAATGAAGAAAAAAGAAAAGGGAATTTAGATCTTACTTTTACTTATTTTGATGAGAAACTCAACACCTTTTATAAAAAACATTCAAATATTTTTACTAAAAAAGTAGGGATCGGTCTGATGTGTGGTTTACGTTGTCATGATGGAGACACCCTTACAAAAATTGTCAATAGAGCAAGAGAAGAGGGTGTGATGGTACTTAAAGCAGGTCGTGATACATTAAGATTACTTCCACCTTTAACGATAACTCAAAAGGAGATAGATGAAGGTTTTAATGCCCTTGATCGTGCTCTTAGCAAGTTCTAGCTTGTTGGCTGAGACAAATAGTACTGTTGAATTAGAAGATTATATATCTACATTTAAAAAAAAAGAATTTGAGTATGATTATGGTAAAAATGAACAAGAATCACTAAAACTTCGTGATTCTTGGATCAATCCGTTACAATTAAATTACCGTTATAATAAATCAAACCCATACGATAATATACAAACAAATAAAACAAGTTCTATCTCTATGAATCAGCCTATTTTTCGAAGTGGTGGAATCCTTTATGGAATCAAATATGCAACTGCTTCAAAAAAATATAATGATTATACGATAGATGTACAAAAAAGAAAACTGATTAAAGATGCTATATCTCTGCTTATGCAGATTAAGCAGGTAGATTTACAGATAAAAAAGCAAAAGAAGCAAGTTCAAAATTCACAGATCAAACTCGATCAAAATAGACAAGAATATCTCAGTGGTGAACTTGACAGTGGTTTTTTAGATAATGCAGTTATTCAACTTAATCTTGTCAAACAAACACTTTTCGATCTTCAAGCACAAAAAGAAAAATTGATTTCAAAGTTCCATTCTATAAGTGATATAGACCATAAAACAGCGTATATCCCTATATTGAAAAATATTACAAAAGAACAATTTCTATCAAGTAATATTGTCCTTAAACTTTATGAAACTCAAAGAAAAAAGAACGACTATATGAAAAGTGTTGTTCTTGCAAAGTATTTACCTAGTTTTAATATAGTTGCAAGCTATACACACGATGAGGTGACTAATCCATCTTTTGCAGGTACACCGGTGAGTTCACCTGAACCAACGACTTATTATAATTATGGGTTTAATATCTCAATGCCAATAGATTTTAATACATTTCGTGATATTCAAAGTGTAAAGATCGATCATCTAAAATCTAGTGTAATGGTTGAAGATAAGAAAAGAGAACTGATTTCACTTTATGAACAGGTGGAACAAAATTTGAAAAAATATCAAAAAAAGATTGTTTTAGCACAAGAAAACTATAATATCTATAAGAAATTGTTAGATGATACCAAGCAGTTATATACAGCAGGATATAAAGCAAAAATGGATGTGGATCTATTACAAAATTCAGCTGATATGGCTCAGCTTGATATTTTAATCTACAAGATCGATAAACAATTGGAGTTATTAAATTTATATGAGTACTATTATGAAGTTCAGTGAATATATGAGCCAGTGGCTTTATGGGGAAAATGGGTATTATACAAACTATAAAGAGATAGGGAAAAAAGGGGACTTTTATACCTCTGTAAGTACAAGTAAGTTTTTTGGTGGAACTATAGCCAAGCATATTATCTCTGTGATAGATGAGGGATATTTGTCAAAAGATACACTTATTTGTGAGATTGGGGCACATCATGGTTATCTTCTAGCAGATATTATTGAATTTATCTATTCATTAAGACCTGAATTATTACAAACAGTTCGATTTGGGATAATTGAACGAAAAAAAGATTTACAGGAATTTCAAAAGAACTATTTTGATGAAAGTTTTGGAGATGTGATAAAACTGGAGCATTTTGATGATATTGATAAGATGCAAGAGCAAAACTGTTTCTTTGTAGCTAATGAGATCTTTGATGCATTTCCTTGTGAGCTGTTATATAAAGGAAGGATCGCTACAGTAAAAGATCATGAAATTGAGTTTAATCTTGAAGATAAATGGGTTTTGGAAAAAGCGAAAAAGTATCATAAGGAAAAAGGGGAGATCGCAAAAGGGTATGAAGAATTTGCTCAAAATATGATAAAAGCAGCAAAACGGTTCGAATTTTTAACTTTTGATTATGGAGAGATGGAAGCAAGACCAGATTTTTCGATCCGTATCTATAAAGAGCATGAAGTTTTCCCTTTTTTTGAAGAAGGTTTAGATAGAAAAGAACTTTTTGGAAAAACAGATATTACCTACGATGTAACCTTTTTACATGTAAAAGATGCATTTGAAGAAGCAGGTGCAAAAATGGTACAATACAAAACTCAAATGGCAGCTTTAGTTGATTTTGGGATTTTAGAACTTTTAGAGATCTTGGAAAAGAATGTAGAACATGATCTATATAAACAAGAAGTAGAAAAAGTTAAAACATTGATAATGCCTCAGTTTTTAGGGGAAAGATTTAAAATGATAAGGTTTAGAAATGATTAAGTTCTCAACAAAATTCAAAGTATATGATAGTGATATAAAAAATCTTGCTTTTGATAAAATTCGTGATGAAGCTGTAAGTGGTAAAGTTGGGTATTTTTCTTTACCAAAACTTTCAAAACAGTTGATCTTGGATGTTCAAGAGATCGATACAACACAGTATGAACAGATTGTTATCGTAGGGATTGGTGGCTCTTCTCTTGGTATAAAAGCGATAGAATCGATGCTTAAACTTTATACAAAAGATGCAAAGGAGATCCTTTATCTTGAAAATCTTGATCCGATCGTAGTATTAGATACTATGAAAAAAATCAATATTGATAAAGCATGTTTTTTTATTATCTCCAAATCGGGTGGAACGATAGAAACGATCTCTTTATTTAAAAAATTGATAGAACATTTTGATATTCAGCTTCAAACAGCCCAAAATGTTTTTGTGATCACTGATGAGGGATCACATCTAAGTTGTTTTGCGAAAGAAAATGGATTAAAAGAGTTCAATATACCTGCAAACGTAGGTGGACGTTTTTCAGTACTCAGTGCTGTTGGAGTTGTTCCTTTAACATTTGCCGGATATGATATGTTTACAGTTTTAAATGAAGCAGAAAAGTATCTTGGAAGTTTTTTTAAAGGGAACCAATGTCATATTGTTGATAAAGCATATTATTACTATAAAAATCGTGATAAATACCGTATGAATATCCTTTTTTCTTACTCAAGTATGTTTGAAGAATTCAATAAATGGTATGTGCAACTTTGGGGTGAGAGTTTAGGTAAAAGGGATAAAAGTAATGAACGTGTTGGACTTACACCTATAGCACTTATTGGTTCAGTCGATCAGCACTCTTTTTTGCAATTAATCATTGAAGGTCCTAAAGATAAAACAGTGACTTTTATCAAAGTAGATGATTTTAAGATTGATTTGAGCATTCCTAATATCTCTTTGAAATGTATTGAAAAGACAGATTATGTAAATGGTACGAGTTTTAATGACCTTATTAATGCTCAATGTGATGCTACAAAAGAATCCATTATAGATAGTGGTGTAAAAGCAGTAGATACGATCACACTTAGTGAGATCAATGAACAAAATATAGGTGTATTGATCATCTATTTTGAGCTACTTACTTCCTTAGTTGGAGCAATGCTTGAGATCAACACTTATGATCAACCTGGTGTAGAACTAGGTAAAAAAATCTTACGTAAAAAGTTTCCATAACCAAGAAGGAATTTAATCCTCTTGGTTAAGTTTGTTGATAGTATTTGAGATAGTGAGTAAAACAATCCCATCAACAAATAAACTAATACCTACAAATAGCCCTACATAGAAGAGTGAGCCATGTGGCCAATCTGCTATCATTAAAAATGAAAGTACTGCAGAAATAAATCCATTTGCAAAAATGATCCATCTTTGAGGGAGACCAGGTGAGTTAAAAGCTAAAGCAAAACTAGAAAAACTATCCATTGCAAAATAGATTGCAAAGAGCATCCCAAGTGCAGCAACTCCAGGTAATGGTTGGATAATAGTTAATGCCCCTATGAAGATAAGGATAAAGGTTTTCAACCATCCCATCCAGTCACTTTTATTTGTATAATAAGTATGGTATCCTGCCATAAATCCTGAGAAAAGTAATATCCATCCAAAAAAGATTGCTGAAGTTACAGAAATAAATGCAGGATAAAAGATTCCAGCTAATCCTAAAAGTATAAAAATAATCCCTGCTATTTTTGAATTTTTTGAAAATTTTTTCAAAATATCATAATGAGTTGATTGAAATTCTGGTATTTGTAACATTTGTTACTCCTTAAGTTGTATTTGAGACATTGTAACATAAAAGTTAAGAGAAAAAGTGTCACTTAAGTAACACTTCTTTTAGTGTCAGTTTTAAGCTAATTTCGATAAAATATCAAAAAATATTTTTGAGGATTCAATATGGCAACAATCAGTATGGGTGATATCAAAAAAGGTGTTAGACTTATCATCGGTGATGTACCTTATAAAGTTGTAGAGTTTCAACATGTTAAGCCTGGTAAAGGTGCGGCATTTGTACGTATGAAAGTAAAAAGCTTTATTAATGGACGTGTTATAGAAAAAACAGTTCACGCAGGTGATAAGTTTGAAGTACCTGAGATCACTTATAAAACGATGCAATACCTTTATGATGATGGTGATATGTATCAATTTATGGATAACGAAACATATGAGCAACTTGGTCTTACATATGAGCAATGTGATGATGCTTCAAAATGGTTTATAGACGGTGTAAATGTAGATATCGTTTTTTACAAAGGGCAACCTATCACTGTAAGTGTACCTGAAGTGATGCAGATGAAAGTAGTAGATACTCCACCAAACTTCAAAGGAGATACTTCAAGTGGAAGTAAAAAACCGGCAACTTTAGAGAGTGGTGCTGTTGTACAAGTTCCGTATCATATTTTAGAAGGTGATACGATCAAAGTAAACACCGTAGATGGTGAATATCTCGAAAAAGTTAAGTAGATTATCTACTTAACTTCTCACTAACGTTTCTTTTACTATAATCTTTTTAATTTTTTACATGTAGGATAATCATGAGCCAATACCCTTTTACCCATTTGCATTTACATACTGAATATTCACTTCTTGATGGAGCAAATAAGATTAGCGAACTTGCCAAACGGGTTAAAGCACTTGGTATGAGTGCCGTTGCAATGACCGATCATGGCAATATGTTTGGAGCAATCGATTTTTGGCATACAATGCGAGGTGAAGGGATCAAACCGATCATTGGGATAGAAACTTACCTACACAACAGCGAAGATATCGGTGATAAATCCTCAAAACAACGCTTTCACCTTTGTTTATATGCAAAAAACGAAGTAGGATATAAGAACTTGATGTACCTCTCCTCTAAAGCTTACATCGAAGGATTTTACTACTATCCACGTATCAATAAAAAGATCTTACGTGAACATAGTGAGGGGATCATATGTTCAAGTGCATGTTTACAAGGGGAAGTAAGTTGGCATCTCAATACTCAAAATGAACGTAACAAAAAAAACGGTGCAGGTGGATATGAAAGGGCAAAAGAGATTGCACTTGAATATAAGGAGATCTTTGGAGATGACTTTTATCTCGAGATTATGCGTCATGGGATCGGCGATCAGCTCTTTATAGATGAACAACTTCTTCGGCTTTCACATGAAACGGGGATCAAGCTTGTTGCGACAAACGATACCCACTATACCTATCCAAACGATGCAGAGTATCATGAAGCATTTATGTGTATTGGGATGAATAAACTTTATGATGATCCAAACCGTTTACGCCATTCCGTACATGAGTTTTATATCAAATCCCCTGATGATATGGCACGTCTTTATGCCGATATCCCAGAAGTACTTGAAGCAACGCAGGAGATCGTTGATAAATGTGAAGACTTTAAACCTGTTGTCGATACTCCTACCCCGCCAAACTTTAAATTTACATTAGAGTGTGCTCAAAAAGATGGTATTGTCATCAACAATCAAGATGATTCACCCCTTAGCCCTGATGCGAGTGAAGAGGAAAAAAAAGGATGGATGAGTGCAGCAGATAAAAATGATGCAGAATATTTTATCTATAAATGTAAAGAGGGACTTGAAAAACGGCTCAAAAATGTTCCAAAAGAACGTCATGAGGAGTATAGAAAACGGCTTGATTATGAGATAGATATCATCAACTCGATGCGTTTCCCAGGTTATATGCTCATCGTTTGGGATTTCGTACGTGAAGCCAAAGAGATGGGCGTAGCCGTAGGACCTGGGCGTGGAAGTGCCGCTGGAAGCTTGGTGGCGTATGCACTTGAGATCACGAACATCGATCCGATGAAGTATGATCTACTCTTTGAACGGTTTTTGAATCCTGAGCGGGTAAGCATGCCCGATATCGATATGGACTTTATGCAAGCGCGCCGTGGTGAAGTGATAGACTATGTAGTACGCAAATACGGACGAAACCAAGTCGCACAGATCATCACTTTTGGTTCACTTTTAGCTAAAGGGGTTATCCGTGATGTTGCGCGTGTACTTGATATGCCACTATCCAAAGCAGATGCCATGGCAAAACTGATCCCTGATGAACTGGGGATCACACTCAATGGAAAAGAGAAAAAAGGAAAGTTTGTCGAGGGAGCGTATCAAAAAGAGCCAAAACTTCGAGAACTGATTGAAAGTGATCCTCAAGCTGCACGTGTATGGGAGTTTGCAAAAAAACTTGAAGGTCTTAAGCGTAATGCCGGTATGCACGCTGCTGGAGTTGTGATAAGTAATGAAGAGTTATGGCACAAAACCCCTATTTACAAGCCCTCAGGTGAAGAAACTTTTGTAACACAATACTCGCTGAATTACCTTGAAGATGTCGATCTGATCAAATTCGACTTCTTGGGTCTAAAAACTCTTGAT
>Ga0256843_1000854_pt1 | contig 25180 bp, 24 predicted proteins | sample AlvinellametaG_FD_191572 | JGI IMG/M metagenome (GOLD analysis project Ga0256843, IMG submission 191572) | Pompeii worm associated microbial communities from hydrothermal vent at the East Pacific Rise, Pacific Ocean - Alvinella | ecosystem: Host-associated > Annelida > Integument > Unclassified ... | reverse complement strand
TTACATCTTTGGGTACAAAAGGGTTAAACGCCAAAGAACGCCCCAACCAATCCATTGGGTACTCTACTTTACGCTTCTCTAAATCTGCTTTTGTCTTTTTAATAATCTCATCTAATATCTGAGCCATAACTGTTCCAATCTTCTAAAATTTTATGGTGCTATTATAACCGAAGGTGTATGAATTATTGACATAGTTCAATCGCATCATAATGCTCTTTAATCTCTTTTACCTCTAAACCCTCTTTTTCAACCACTTTTTCCATCGTCTCTTTGGCTTTTTTACACTGATGTAACTTGTAGTACCCCCATGCCAAAGAGTCAAGGTAGTAACTATTTGTAGGAGACTCTTTGAGGGCTTTTTCCACCCATACAATACCCTCTTTTGCACGGTTGGCATCTTCAATTAATGTATAACCATAGTAGTTCCAATAGACACCCCCTAAAAGACCTAAATGAAATGCCTTTTGAAAGAGTGCTAAACTCTCTTTACGTGCCTCTTCATTGTGTGGACTACGCTCAAGAAGCAGCATCGCCTCCTCTGCTAACCATTTTGGATTTTTACTCTTCATATAGGCTTTTTTTAACCATGCTTGTGACTTCTCATACTCTTTTTCATAACGGTAGAGCTTTGGTAACCACTCACTCTGGGTAGCATACTTCTCTAAAAAGGTAATTGCCTCTTTAGGTCGCTTCAAATAGAGTAAAATCTCTACTATTTTATTGAGGTAGCGTACTTGGGCATCTCTTTGATAGAGCGTTTCATACGTCTCTAAAAGCCCTTGGGCATTTTTATCTTTACTATAGAGGGCTAACAATAAAAAGTAGAGTTGATCATCCTCTACCTCTCGCATACGTGCGTGACTCTCCAAACGCTGAATTGCTTCTGTATGTTGATGAGTATACTCCTCCATAATCTTCACAATCTCAAAAAGAATCTTCTCATTGTATGTTTTATCATAGACCTTATTGAGCCACAAGAGTGCTTTGCTAAACGCTTTTTCATAAAGGTAAATATTGGCAACAATCTCCCAATCTTTTACATCATTGCTATGGTTAGAGAGCCATAATGCCAACTTCTTGGCTTTATCAAACTGATTTGTACTTAAGTAGAGAGAGACAAGCAACCGTTTAGCCTCATGGTTTTTAGGATGCTTCTTAGACCATGCTTCTAAATGCTCTAGAGTCTGAGGTAATGCGACTTCACCCAATAAAGAGGCACGTACTTCACGAAAAAGATACGCTTGTGCACCTGTCTGCTGATAGAGTTTTGCATAGATTTTTTCACTCTGCGTATAACCATGGTACATATCGTACACCAAGGCTTCTACAATCAAAGCATCTTGCTCTACTTTTGGCATAGGTGCTTTTGCCCATGTCAAAAAACTCATACATCCAAAAAGAAATACTATACGATACCAGGACACTCTGCTCTTACCTCATCTTCATTATTTTTAAACTGCTCCCAAAAGGGAAAGGTACGACACTGTAACGGACGTACGGGGTAGATAGCACATCGTTTTTTTGTCTCATCAAAAAAGATACATGCGTAGTTCTCTTCAGCCAACTTTTTCTCTGTGAGTGAATAGCGATGCTTCACTTTTCGTAAGTACATTGTAGCAAACTCTTCTACCGAAAGGTTAACAAAGGCTGCCATCGCTTCTATTTCATGGTATTTTGCCCAAATATAGCCACTCTCTCCAGTACAACAATGCCCACCACACGCTTCACATTCACTTGGTTTAAATGCGTAGTTATAGCCCTCTTTCTCTATCAGTTCCATTCAAAATCTCCCTTAATACTATGTGTTTTAGCCCTATCAAAAGCCTCTTGTGCTTGTGGCATATAGCAACTCTTCTCATCAAAAACCACATACGGAGGCAATACCTGTGTTGCTGACTTTGCGTTGTTACGCGCAGCCACCATCACCAACTTAGAGTCTCTGTCTATCTTAGAGTGTACAAACTGTATCGTTTCAGGGGTTATACCATACGCTCTTAAAGTTGCCAATACTACATCAATATAACGCGCATCATAACAGAAGATAAACCACCCTTTAGGCTTTAAAAAAGTCTTTACCCTCTTAAAAAAAGCATCCAAAGGAAGATGATGTGCGTAGCGTGCAATGTTGAGATGGGTATCTTTACTCTGTGTTGTATTGGAATGATAAAAAGGAGGATTAGAGACAATATAATCATAGCGTTTTTCAGTATGTAAATCGGTAGTAAAATCTCCAAGATGTGCCTCTACATCCAAACCATTCAGCCCATAGTTAAGCTTCGCGTAGTCGAGCATCTTCTCCTGCTTGTCAATGACCGTTGTCTCTAGAGAAAAATCACGGCTTAGCAACAAAGAGATAATCCCTACCCCACACCCTACATCAAGTAGATTTCCCTTGGGTTGAAAGCGTGAAATAAACTGATAGAGAAAAATAGAGTCACTATTATAACAATAGCCTGATGTTGGTTGATAGCAAAACACAAAAAAACCTTCTAAATATTTGAGGTATTTTACACTATCTTGGGTATAATCGCGATTATGAATGAAGAATTAGAAACCCTACTCAACCCTACCTCTACAGACTTTTGTATGATAGACTACGAATGTGCCTACCTCAAAGAGAAACAAGTGCGTATGTACTACAAGTATATTGAGAGTGCTTCTAAAACATTTGCCACAGCCGTAATTGCTAGAGGTTGGAGACGCTTTGGGAACTACTTTTTTCACCCCATTTGTCAAGGATGTAATGCGTGTAAAAGCATTCGTATTGATGTGAAGCACTACCACTACTCCAAGTCACAACGTAAGGCGATAAAACGCAACCACGATACACAGATTATTGTGCAAAAGCCTACCATGACACAAGCTCACCTTGACCTCTACAACAAATACCACCTCCATAAACAAGAAAAAGATGACTGGAAATATCACGATATTAGCCAAAAAGAGTACCATGAAAACTTTGTCAAAGGTGCACATGAGTTTGGTAAAGAGGTACTCTACATTCGCGATAACAAACTCATTGGTGTTGACCTCATAGACATACTAGAAGATGGTATCAGCTCCATCTACTTCTACTACGATCCAGACTATGCGCGATACTCTCTAGGTACCTACTCTCTACTCTATCAGATTAAACTGGCTACCATTTTAGAACTTCCATGGATCTATTTGGGCTACTGGGTAGATGGGTGTAAAGCCTTTGCCTACAAACCAAACTTTCAACCCCAAGAGATACTTGATGGGTTTCCTCATATCTCAGAGCCACCCTTATGGGAAACATGGGAGAAACACAACTAAATATTTTTAGGGTGTTACAACTTTCGGCACCATTTTAAAAAGAGTCTATCGGGGTTAATTTTCATCTCTGTCTCTTTTTCCTCTACAATAGTCTCTGCCAAGCTCTTTGCCATTAACGGAGCAAAGACAAACCCTCTCCCACCTAAGCCATTGAGGACATAGAGATTCTCTCTATATTTTAAAGGTGGTTTCGCCCCACGTAAAATTTTAGGATAAGTCTCTAACATAAAAGGCACGTCTATGACTTTTCCTACCAAAGGAAAGTAGTCCTTACTTCCAGAACGCATACCACAAAAAGTCTCTTTGAGTACAAAATCACTGCTATTGACCATCTTTGAGGCTTGCTCTTCTAAACTTTTAAGGGGTTTTCCATCACAAACGACACAAGGGTTCTTTGCCTTGTTATGTGTAGCCCCTAGCTTTACTACGCCATCAATGTTCGCCGAAACAGAGATGCTTTTATGCATACTCACCTCAAGCTTTAAAGAGGTGTAGTAGTCTCCACGGCTTCCCCACGTACCACGCACTCCCATATATCGCATATCTAGAAGTCTGTTTTCATACCCCGTTGCCAAGACCACATGCCTTGCGTAGTGACACTTTTCTTTACCTTTAACTACCCAAAAGCCAGACTCCTCTTCAAGACTCTCTACCTCAAATTGTTCAAAAGGTACATGCTCAAAAATAGCCCTACACATCGCAGGAGCATCACACACACCAGCTTCATCAAACATAAAACTCTCTTCAGCATTATGAATGCCCATAGCCTCTAACGCCTCTTTACTTACCCTATGATATTGACTCTCATTAAAAGGTTCATAGAGTCTAAATTTCTTCGCATCATCAGCATCTTTGGGTATGCGTATTACGCCTGTTTGCAAAAAGTGTTTAGGAAAGTGTGTAACGTAGAAATCTTTGGCATACTCGTAGGCTTCATTGGTAAGGGTTTGAAGCGCAGAGCCTTTGCCAATTTTAGGTGAGACAAAAGCTCCAGCAGCCCCAGACCCCCCACTAGCAGGTACGGCACTTCTATCTACAAGAAGTACCTTTTGCCCTTTTTTTTGTAGCATATATGCTGCCATACATCCAGCAATACCTGCTCCAATGATGAGAGTATCATACCTTTGTATTGTAGCTGCCACAACTATTTATCGAGTTGAATATCAATAGAAAGTGCTTCAATATCACCTTCATTCTCTTTACGAATGACTACATCTTTCACATCAATATATTTTTTAACCACTTCAATCAGCTCAGCTTTGAGTTCATCCATAAAAGGGTACTCTTGGTTAGAAGCTCTGTCTGACATAATGGCAATCGTTAACCTATCTTTCGCGAGAGATGCACTCTTCTTTTTCTTTAAAAATCCAAACATTACTTAAACATACCTGCTAACTTTTTAAACATACCTTGTTGCATACTCTCAATATCTTCTAGAGGTACATTCTCTCCACAGATACGCTTCGCAATACGACTATAGGCTTGACCAGCCAATGATTTTTTATCTAAGATTACTGGTTTACCTTGGTTAGAGGCATCAATAACCCCTTTATCTTCAGCCACTTTACCAATAAGTTTAACATTTAAAATATCTAAAATGTCATCACTTCTTAGCATCTCTCCTGCGCGTACCATCTCTGGTGCGATACGGTTGATAATAAGAAACTTATCTACCTCTTCCCCATTTTTTACCTTTTGAGACTTAGCATCTAAAATACCAATCGCACGGTCAGCATCACGAATAGACGAGACCTCAGGGTTTACCACAACAATGGCAGCATCTGCGAACTCAATAGTGTGTTCAAACCCACTCTCAATTCCTGCTGGCGCATCTAACAAGATAAACTCATACTTCTCTTTAAGTTCAGTAAGAAGTTTCTCCACCTTTTGAGAGGTCAAGACGCTCTTGTCTTTGGTTTGTGAGGCTGCTAAAAAGTGTAGGTTTTCATTGACTTTACTCTTAATAACAGCTTGTGCTACACTACACTCCTCGTCCATTACTTGTACCATGTCGTAAACCACACGGTTTTCAAGCCCAATAATCATATCGAGGTTTCTTTGCCCAATATCAAAATCAACAATAATACATTTTTTATTGTTTTGTGCAATCCCTAAACCCAAATTTGCGGTTGCTGTTGTTTTACCAACACCACCTTTTCCACTAATAATCGCTATGACTGTTCCCAATTTATCTCCTTTTTAATTACAGGTGTAATATGTATTTTATTCTCTTTTAATTCAATTCTATTTAATTTATTTTCTAAAAGTTCATTATCGACCAATACCCCATGAAAGACAATATTGGCTTTAGGTGAAACAGTAATCATCATAAACTGACCATCACAACGTAACGCTCCCTCTACCACTTGTGTAATAATCAAGTTACCTGTCGTATGAATGGTAGCACCACTATTGACACGGTTCAAAAGAAGAAGATCCCCATCAATTTTCAACTCTCTTCCACTACGGATAATGGTATCAATAACTGTAAACTTTGTTTTAAGTTTTTTATTTAAACCATTTAACTCTTGTTGCATCTCCTGTTTTAAGATAGCATAATCTACAGAGAGGTTTTTACACTCCTCTTCAAGTTTCGCATACGCCTCCTTTGAAGGGAGATCCTCTTGCATTTTAAACTCTGACTCTAACGCTTTTTTACTACGTCCCTCAGGGAAAGAGACATCATGAAGGTAAAAAAATGGTTTCTCTTTTAAGTATGTTTCTACACACTCACTCATCTCACCTCTTACATGAATAAGATGATCTTTAAAGAGTAGATAGTGCTTCTCTAAAAAGTCAATAAATTGTCCATCATCTTCAATCTCTGCTTCAAAAATTTTTACTGAATATTGTCTATTTTTCACCTAGCTTCTACGCCTCTTTTCTTTCAATATAGTAACACGCTTTATTTAAACCGTAATCTCTTTAATATCGGCAATATCTCTAAAGGTCTTATAGATAGCCCCAATCATATGCAATCTGTTTTGCTTCAACGCTTCATCCTCAGCATTAACCATTACATCATCAAAATAGGCATCTAGCTCACGTTTGAGCCCAAAGAGTGCCTCAAGTTGCTCTTGGTAGTTTGCGTAGTCTTGGTTGATGACTTTTTCATACGCATTATAGAGTGCCACCTCTGCTTCCTCTTTAAAGAGGGTGGTATCTATGGTTAAATCGGCATCTAAGTCAACATCTTTAGAGATGTTGGCAACACGTTTAAAGGTAGCAAACTGCTCTTTAAAGGTGTCACTACTCACAATAGCATTGAGCGCTGAGACTTTTTTGGCTATCTCGTTGATATCTCTCTCTCCACTTGCGAGTACTGAGGCAATGACCGATGGGTTTGCATCGAGTGATTTATTGATACGCTCAATAATAAAGTCACTTAAAAGTTTGGTATCAAACGTAGTGTACTCTGCTTGTAAAAGTGCGATAATATCGTCAATATTGAATGCCAAGTCATACTGTGTTACCATACGCACAATACCATTGACTGCACGGCGAAGTGCAAACGGATCTTTTGAACCTGTTGGAATTTTACCCACAGAGAAGAGTCCAAAGAGGGTGTCAAGTTTCGCAGCCATCGCGACAATAGAGGAGAAGATAGAGCTTGGAAGTTCTGCCCCCTCACCTACTGGCATATACTGCTCTTTAATAGCCATATAGACGAGTTCTTCTTCCCCTAATGCTTTAGCATAGTAGTACCCCATAAGCCCTTGAAGCTCTGTAAACTCATAGACCATTTCAGACATCAAGTCTGCTTTGGCAAGGTTGACTGCTCTATCCATTAGTTTTTCAAGCGCTACACTGTTTTTAGAGGTTTGCGCTTCAACACGCTCCATATAGAGTCCTAAAAGACGCACAGCAATGTTCTTCTCACGCACAATTTTGTCTGCCAAAGTGCCTAGCCCATCAATAAACTGTACCTTTTCAAGTCCATCCGTACTCAGTCCTTTTTTGAGGTCATTTTTGTAGAAGAAGAGTCCATCAGCAAGACGTGGCTTAAGTACACGCTCATTTCCTGCCACAACCTTAGCGTAGTCATTGGTGTAGGCATTTGAAACCACTACAAACTTGTTGGTGATTTTACCCTTTTCAAAGACGGGAAAGTAACGCTGATGCTCTTTCATAGAGGTGATGATGACTTCTGGTGGAAGCTCTAAAAATAGCGCATCAAAGCTACCCACCAACGCTTTAGGATTCTCAGTAATGGCTACAACCTCAGCAAGTAACGCAGCATCTCTCTCTATGATGATGTTGTGTTCTACCTCTAAAGCATCAAACTCAGCCAAAATTTTTGCTTCACGCTCAGTAGGTTGAAGCATCACAGCACCCTCACGTAAGATGGTTTCATACGCATCAATCGTAGGAACTTCTACAGCATCATAGTTCACCATACGATGTACATAGGTTTGCGTATTAGCACTTACCCCATAGAGTGTCACAGGAACACTCTCTTCACCCATACGTACTTGAAGCCAACGTAATGGACGGATAAACTCATCACTTCTGTCTCCCCAACGCATCATCTTACCAAATGCCATAGAGCCTAACCACTTCTCTAGCATCTCTTGAAGCAATGAAGCAGTAGAAGCACCCTTCTCCTCTTTTTTGAAGTAGAGTACCTCTTTGCCATTCTTCTGCCCACGTCCAAGTGCTTCAAAATCTACACCACACTTACGTGCGAACCCAAGCGCAGCTTTGGTAGGCTCACCCTCTTTTAACGCAGCCACCAAAGGAGGACCAAAAAACTCTACTGTCGCATCGGCTTGACTTGTAGGCATAGCAGCGTGTCTAAGTACCAATCTTCTTGGTGTATAGATAAATTCAAACTCACTCTCTAGCTTATATTCAGCCAAAATCTTTTGCCAAGATTTTTCAATATTTTTCACGATTTTCAATAATGGAATGGCAGGAAGTTCTTCCACACCAATTTCGATAAGTAATGCTTTTGTCATAGTAGGATTTCCTAGTAAATATAATAGCTATTATTTTACCTAAGAGTTGGTAAAGAGGGGGTTAGTTCTTCTTCTCTTCAGATGTTTTTGAAGAGACATAATCCTCTTCATAGGTATCTACTAAATCTTTTCTTCTTTGCTCTTTGTCAAACTTAGAGAGAAAATTATTGCGAATAATCGTAAATGTCATATAGGCAAAAATCACAACAACAACAATATAGACATAATCACCAAATGACATTAGCTCTCCTTCAATGTGTTGGCAATGGTAATCTTCTCAAAGCCTTCATAGTTTTGACGCAAAGCATCATAGATGACAACCCCAACACTTACACCAAGGTTGAGACTTCTACCCTTACCACCCATAGGAATGGTAATACACTGCTCAGGATGGTCTAAAAGTACCTTTTCATCTATGCCTCTAGTCTCAGGACCAAACAAGATGTGTGCCCCCTCTTGAAATGGTGCTTCAAAGTAGAGATTGTCTGTTTTTGTGGTTGCCATAAAGCTATTTGTTCCAATAGGATGGGCTTCAAGGTAGGCTTCAAAACTCTCCCATACCACAAGGTCTAAGTGTTGCCAATAGTCAAGTCCAGCACGTTTAACGGCTTTATCGTCAATGTCAAAACCCAAAGGCTTAATAAGATGAAGTGTTGCTCCCAAATTGACACATAAACGTCCAATGGTACCTGTATTTTGAGGGATTTGTGGTTCTACCAATACAATGTTAAACATTAAAAAATCACCGTTTTATTGTTGTTGACAAAGACTCTATCGTGTAACACAAGAGCCAACGCTCGAGAGAGTACAATCTTCTCTCCATCACGCCCTGCTCTTTGCATATCTCTCCAAGTAAGCCTATGGTTTACGGGAATGACATCTTGGGCAATAATAGGACCCTCATCCAAATCATCCGTCACATAGTGTGCCGTTGCTCCTATAATCTTTACCCCTCTCTCAAAGGCTTGCTTGTAGGGGTTTGCCCCAATAAAGGCTGGCAAGAAAGAGTGGTGAATATTGATAATCTGTTGTGGGTAGGCTTTGACAAAAGTAGGGGTTAAGATACGCATATATTTGGCTAAAACAATGTAGTCAAACGAATGTTTCTCTATACACGCCATCACTTTTTCTTCATGGGCTTCACGGCTTAGCCCCTCTGCTGAAATATGGTAAAAAGGGATATCAAAACGCTCAACCAATCCTTTGAGTGTCTCGTGGTTACCTATGACACACTCAATTGTAGCACCCAACTCTCCATCTTGATGACGAATTAAAATATCACCAAGCGCATGAGACTCTTTGGTCACTAAAATGACTATTTTTTTATTTTCTGGAATGACCACGCGTATCTTAGCATCGGCAGGAGCGACTGCTTTGAGGGCATTTTCAAGCTCAACAAGCTCAAACGTACCACTCACTACCGTACGCATAAAGAAACGATTTTGCTCTTTATCTACAAATTCACGGTTGGTATCAATGTTAAGATCTCTCTCATAAAAGACTTTAGAGATCTTATAGACCAACCCTTTTGCATCATCACAATCTATGAGTACACGTGCTCTTTTTTCCACATTAATTTCCTATTTACTCGCGTAATCGGCAATAATATCACCCATTTGTGTACACATACAGATCTCTTTGGCATCATAGTCACCAAGATCACCAGTACGGTACCCTTCTGAGAGTGCTTTTTTAATTGCCGCATCAATCTTGTCGGCTGCTGCCTCTTCTCCTAGTGCATAACGTAACATCATTGAAGCACTAGAGATGGTTGCCAATGGATTGGCAATCCCTTGCCCTGCAATATCGGGTGCTGAACCGTGGATAGGTTCAAAGAGTCCTACCCCTTTACCTGTACTCGCACTTGGTAAAAGCCCAATAGAACCCGAAAGCATTGAAGCCGCATCTGAGAGAATATCTCCAAAGATATTTCCAGTCAAGATAACATCAAACTGTTTAGGGTCACGAATGAGTTGCATCGCAGCATTGTCAACATACATATGTGAGAGTTCAACTTCTGGATAATCTTTAGCTACCTCTTCTACAATCTCTCTCCAAAACTGACTCACTTCAAGCACATTGGCTTTATCGACAGAACACAGACGCTTATCACGTTTCATCGCAATATCAAATGCAACAATCGCAATACGTTTTACTTCATCACGTGTATAAACCATTGTATTATATGCTTTATCACTACCTAATTCACGAGGCTGTCCAAAATAGAGTCCCCCCGTAAGCTCACGTACTACCATAATATCAACACCTTGAATCACTGCTGGTTTAAGACTTGATGCATTCACTAACTCATCGTACACCATAGCAGGTCTAAGGTTAGCAAATGTTCCCATCTCTTTACGTAGTCCAAGAAGTCCAGACTCTGGACGTAAATGTCTTTCAAGTGTATCCCATTTTGGTCCACCAATTGCACCAAAAAGAACAGCGTCACACTTTTTTACCCCTTGAATAGTCTCATCAGGAAGTGGTACACCAGTTTCATCTATTGCTGCACCACCAAGAAGCATCTCTTCATACTTAAGGTTAAACCCTTCTGCAACAGAAACTGCATCTAGTACCTTAATCGCTTCATCAATAATCTCTGGACCAATACCATCACCTTTAATGACACCAATTTTATAACTTTTCATACTTTTATTCCTTTAAAAATGACACGATAAATCGTGTAAACTATCTACAAGAGATAGTATCTTAAGTACCTAGTACTTATGCTTCAGCAAGTTCTTTTTTTGCAAACGCTATTAGTCCACCTGTGTCAACCAACTCTTGCATAAAATCAGGAATAGGTGTAAATCTATAGGTTTTTGATTGTGTAATATTAATAACCGTACCCGCTTCCATATCTACTTTTATAGTATCACCTTCATTAATTTCTGATGCTTCTTGAAGTTCAAAAATAGGCAAGCCCATATTAAATGCATTTCTATAAAAAATACGTGCAAATGTAGGAGCAATAATAGCATTCACACCTGCTGCTTTTAATGCAATAGGTGCATGCTCACGGCTTGAGCCACAACCAAAGTTTTCACCTGCAACAATAATGTCACCTGCACTCATTTTAGAAACAAATTCAGGATCTGCATCTTCCATTACATATTTTGCTAATTCTGATGCATCTGATGTATTAAGATATCTTGCTGCGATAATTAAATCTGTATCAATATTGTCGCCAAATTTCCAAACTTTACCTTGCAAAGTTAATCCTTTTGTTGGGTATAAGACCCTTTAAAATTTTCGCGATTATAGCCTAAAAAAGAAAATTTATCAAATTCAGTGCTGAAAATCAATAGAATTTCGGTATAATCCTACTTTAATAATCATGAGGTATTCACCTCTCTTCTTCAAGGATAACCATGGCAGCAAAAGACAGTATGAAAAACATAGAGGCACTATTTAAGTCCAAAAAAAAGTCTGATATTATCACACTTGAAAATATTGCAAAAGAGTTCAATAAACAACCAACCGCTGCACAAGCAAAAAAAATATACAAACTTGCTGAAGAGCATCAATGTAAAATTATCTCTGCATCTGACCATGCCAAACATCTTACACAACAAGAACGCAAAAAACGTGATGATGCACGAAAAAGACTTGCAGAGGGTGGAGAGGATGAGTTTGATTTAAACAAAGAAAAAGAGATTCTTGAATGGAGCCGTTCTGACTCTCCAGTACGTATGTATTTACGTGAAATGGGTAAAATTCCACTTCTCACAAAGGAAGAAGAGGTTGATCTTTCTATGCGTATTGAAGAGGGTGAAGATATTATTTTAGATGCTATCTGCTCTGTACCTTACCTTATTGGGTACATCATTAACTACAAAGAGCCTCTACTCAATCGTGAAAGACGTGTAAAAGAGCTCTTTAAAAGTTTTGAAGATGAAAAAGCATCTGCTGATGATGCAACTGATGATGCAACAGATGCAGAAAGCAGCAAAGCACCAAAAGATGATAAACGTGTAAAACAAGTAAAAGAGAGCTTTAAGCAACTTGAGAAAGCAAAAAAAGAGTGGATGAAAGCCCGTGAAGAGCTAGATTTATTTTTGGAAAAAGAGTCTGATCCTGTTGCTATTTTACATGAAAACTTAAAAATTGCCTTTAAAAAGGAACAACTCAAAGCTGCCCTTCTAAACCTTGGGCCAACGTCTAAACTCATCAACGAATTAGTAAAAGCTATGGAAACAGCGCTTAAGTCAGATGACTCTTTTGACAAAGAGCTAAAACGTCTTGAGTATAAACTTCCTCTTTTTAATGACATGCTCAAAGCCAACCATGAAAAAATACTTGCCAATATTATTAATATGGATAAAGATGATATTATTGACTCAGTCCCTGAAACTACCATGGTTTCAACCTATGTTGAGATAAAAAAACTTTTTGAAACACGTGAAGCCTCTAAAGGTGGATTTGACCTCAGTGAAGAGAAACTTCAAGATATTTTAGGACAAATTCGCCAAGGTAAAGCCAAATCAGAAGTGGCTAAAACACGTATGGCAAAGTCTAACCTCAGATTGGTTGTAAGTATTGCTAAACGTTACACTAACCGTGGATTGCCTTTCCTTGACCTTATCCAAGAAGGTAACATTGGGCTGATGAAAGCTGTTGATAAGTTTGAATATGAAAAAGGATACAAGTTCTCCACCTACGCTACATGGTGGATTCGTCAGGCAATCTCTCGTGCCATTGCTGACCAAGCACGTACGATTCGTATTCCTATTCATATGATAGAAACAATAAATAGAATTAATAAAATCATCAGAAAGCACCTTCAAGAGACAGGAAAAGAGCCTGATCTTGATACTATCGCAGAAGAAGTAGGTCTCACTGTAGATAAGGTGAAAAATGTCATTAAAATCACTAAAGAGCCAGTATCTCTTGAGACTCCTGTAGGAGATGAAGATGATGGTAGATTTGGTGACTTTATTGAAGATAAAACCACATTAAGCCCAACCGATGTTGTACTTAAAGATGACCTCAATAACCAAATTGATGAAGTGCTAGACCAACTCAATGAAAGAGAAAAAGCCGTCATTCGTATGCGTTTTGGACTTTTAGAAGATGAGAGTGACAGAACCCTAGAAGAGATTGGTAAAGAGCTTTCTGTTACCCGTGAAAGAGTAAGACAAATAGAGTCTTCAGCAATCAAAAAATTGAAGCACCCTAAAGTAGGTAGAAAACTTAAAAACTACATAGAAGAGTAAACAATATGTGTTTCACTCTTCTTGGAGTGAAACACAAAGAAGAACCACTTAACCAAAGATTGCGTATAATACACTATGAATAAAACACCTCACTTTTTCACCCTTATTATTGGTACAGAAATTTTAAATAGACGACGTAGAGACGCTCACTTTGACTTTGTAAGTAAAGCACTTGCAGATAAAGGGCATAAACTTACCGGCTCTTTTATCATAGAAGATGACCCTGCACTTATTGTACAAACCATCAAATTTATAGCATCGCAAGAGAACCCTATACTCTTTAGTTTTGGAGGTATTGGATCAACACCTGATGACCACACAAGAAAATGTGCGGCTATTGCCCTGAAAAATGGTGCATTTGAAGTACACAATGAAGCAAAAGAAATCATTGAATCTACACTAGGAGAAGATGCCTACCCACACCCCATTAAAATGGCAGAGCTACCAAAAGGTGCAAAACTTTTAAAAAATAGTGTCAATAACATGCCCGCATTCTCTTTAGAAGATAGATTCTACTTTATGCCTGGCTTTCCAGAGATGAGTCACCCTATGGTTACCAAAATCCTTAATAAACTTATTCCTGAAAAACAGGTAACTTTTAGACATACACTTACAGCAAAGTGCAAAGAAAATATTTTTATCTCCCTTATGGAAAAAACTCCTAAAAATGTAGAAATCTCCTCTCTTCCAAAACTTCATGCAAAAGATAAAACTTGGCAAGTAAGCCTTTCTGTTGCTTCCCATGATGCCTCTTTAGCCAAAGAAATTTTTTCACAATACACGCAACTTTTAGAAGATAAAAAAATACCCTATACTCTTACTGACACACGCTAAACAATGAGCTATTTAGAAACATTAAGACACCCCGTCATAAGACGCCTATCTCTCATACAATTTATCTCTTATTTTGGAACATGGTTTTCTCAAGTGGCTATCTTTTCTATGATTGTCTCTTATGGTGCCGATGAACTCACCATTGCCTTGACTGCTGCTATATCCATGTTACCTGCGGTAATTCTCGCACCTATCATTGGACTTATTATTGACCGAATACCTTTTAAAAAACTTATGGGAATACTTCTTATCATTGAGGTTTCTATGACAATAGGCTTTATGTTTATTGACTCATTAGAAGCCATTTGGATATTAATGCTTCTTATTTTTACACGTTCTTTTGCAGCGTCTATGCTCTTCTCAGCAGAGATGGCACTTTTCCCTAAACTTGTTTCAGGAGACATGCTTAAAAACACCAATGAGATACACTCTGTCATCTGGTCTTTATGTTACGCACTAGGAATGGCTGTAGGGGGTATAGTCACATACTCTGTAGGGTTTGATTTTGCTTTTACTATTGATGCTCTTCTTTACGCTATTGCCATATTTTTACTTATAGGGCTACAGCTCTCCATAGAACAAGTCAAGCAGACCCAATCCAATTTCCAAATGTTAAAATCTGGATTTAACTATCTTAAATCCCAAAAAAAGATTTTACATCTCATACTCTTACATGCATCCATCGGACTGACTTCATTTGATGCACTCATTACACTTCTTGCAGACCTTCAATATAGTGAAATCATAGCCGTTCCACTTGCCATTGGTTGGATGAATGCAACAAGAGCTTTAGGACTTATGATAGGACCATTTTTTATCTCACCCATCATATCTAAAGATAATCTACACTATTTTTTTATTTTACAAGGTCTAGCTATTATGCTTTGGTCTTACTTTGAATACAATTTCTACTTTGCATTAATTACCCTTTTTATTACAGGTTTTTTTATTACCACACTTTGGTCGTACACCTATTTACGTATTCAAGAAGAAACAGAGCGTAAGTTTATGGGAAGAGTCATCTCTTACAACGATATGTTTTTCATGCTCTCAAATGTAACTACTGCACTCTTTATTGGTTTTGCCTCTAAGTGGGGAATGGCTCTTGAGTCAATTATGTTTATTTTGGGTCTTGGGTTTATCTTTGTTGCATGGTATGCAATGTGGTTTCAAAGGCATTACCATGGCAAATAAACATAGAGAAGTATGCTACCAATGCCATCGTCCACAAACATCGTGTATGTGTACCTATATTCAAGCCATAGAAACAAATACACGTTTTGTTATATTGATGCATCCAAAAGAGTTTAAACGTACCAAAAACGGTACGGGACATTTTACAAATTTATCTTTAAAAAATTGTGAAATTTTTGTAGGTATTGATTTCTCAACCCATGAAAAAATCAATCAAATACTCAATGACCCCCATACCCTAGCCTATGTACTCTACCCATCCAAAACAAGTATTAATCTCAATCAAGAGAAAATTGGACAAGCAGATAAAAGTAGTGTCATCTTTCTCATTGACTCTACTTGGCCATGCTCAAGAGCCATGCTCAAAGCAAGCCCCAATATTGATGCCTTGCCTAAAGTTAGTTTTACACATACAAAAAACTCCAAATTTGCCTTTAAAGAACAGCCTAACTCCTATTGTTTAAGTACAATGGAGAGTACTTTATGTCTGCTTGAACTACTCAATGCCCATGGCATAGAAGAGAACACCCAAGAGGAGTTAGCACACTTTTTACTTCCTTTTTATAAAATGGTTGACTACCAACTGAAGTGTAATCTTTAATTTTATCGCTCTTTTAGTAAAACGTGTAGCAATAGTCGTTACCTTTCTATAGTTTTATTATAGTGGGTTTTGGCTTAGAGTGTTTGAGTAGGGTTAGGTTTACCAGACCCCTATTCCAATATGCATTCCCACCGAGGACGGAGTGGTAACGAGTAAATAATATTCGCATGATAAAGACTTGTCAGATAATTTAGCATACTCATGTGCCTTACTAATATCTGATATTTGGGTTTGAAGTCTATTTGCATTTTGTAACATTATCCCTCTCTCTATAGGGTAAGAGTAGGTCTCATAAATCCACCGCTCCACATCATCCCTAACCCCATTGTTATTTACATCTACTCCTAGTAAGGTAGCATTATTGACTTTTGGGTCTGGTTCTGGTGGTAGGGTATGTCCATTTACTTTCCAGTATATATGAAGCGTTATAGAGTTTGAAGTTTTGTTATCTAGTTTGGCTTGTAGTGTTATATCTTTATCTTCTTTTGCTATTAGTGTATGGTCATATATAGAGACAATGCCTTGTTTATCTTCTATCCATTCTACTTTTGTAGTTACATCCTCTTTTGTATTGTTTTTATAAAGTGCTTCTACTTTTAGTGTTGTATTGGTATCTTTGTTTAGTGTGCTTTTGTTTACAGTGAGCATAAGGGTTTTTAAGGCTATGGTCGTAGTGTTTGCCTCTGTTGTAGCATTACTCTCTGTACTGCCAGTATGGTTTTGGTCATTTCCTGTGGTATAGTTATTATTGCTTGTGGCATTGTTATTATTACTAGTGCCTGTAGAGTCCGTAGTATCTTCAGAGTTACTGCCTACTGAAGTATTATTTGTATTATTACTATTTGTACTTGTACCAGTAGATGTACCACTATTGTCATTTACATTTGTATGATTTACAGAACCATTGTTTGCGTTATCTTCTACCGTACTCTGGGAATGAGAGCTTGAAGCAGCATTTGAAGTAGTGCTACCTCCATGGTTAGCTACAGCAGGAGTACCTGTTGTACTAGCCCCACTGTTTGCGGTACTAGGCACAGCATTGCTGTTTTTCTCTTCATCGTTTGTACTGGTATTACATGCCGTAAAAAGCAATGTCATCATCAGTATCAGTGTTAAAGTCATCAAGTTTCTGTAAAGTTTCATGGTATTCTTCCCTTTTTTGCAATAGTAAAATTTAGTCTCATAGTATTTTCCCTAAATATAGTATTGATTGTAGCTAAATTTTTTAAAAGTTATCGCTAGGGTTAAGTGGTAAGAAAGAGAAAGAAAATAGGGATTAAAAATAGAAAAAAGCCAAATTTAATTTTAAAACACAGCCAAATACCTATTGTTTAAGTACTGTGAAGAACACCCAAGAGGAGTTAGCACACTTTTTACTTCCTTTTCATCAAATGGTTCGTTATCAACTAGAGTGTAATCTCTAATCCTTATCTATCTTTAGGTAAACATTTCATCAATTTATCCATGGTATTTGATGCCTTAATACAAGGTATACTTTGTTTAAATGATGCAATATCTTGAAGCAACTCTTTTTTATCAGAGGGACTCCAACTTTCAAAATGTTCTTCATCATTTGCAAACATACGATTGCCTTTATCAATACATCCATTTGCTTCAGTTAAAGTATTTGCCGTATTAAAACACTTTTGTGCAAAAAGTAATCCTTTTGCATCTTCCAATATTTCTGTTTTCATTTTATGTAGCATTTTATCTTCACCACCCATAGCATTCATCATAGCTTTTTGCATTACTTGTTCTTGATCTGCTGTCATCTCTTGATTTGATTTCATATCAAACCCAGATGCAGCTAATGCTGCAAGACCTGCTGCCATACCTTTCATAGCCTCAGCATTTTCAACTGCTTGAGTTTTTACTTTTGTATTGTCAGCTCTATCCATTTTTTGTAGTTCATGTTTCGATAAATGTTCATGGTTCTCACCATAAATAGGAAAATCAGGTAGTGTAAAATCATCTTCTAAAAGTGCAATATTAAAGGCTATACTCGTGGCAATTTCTATACTTTTCATGCCCATAACATTTACCTCAACTTTTAGGGGGATACCCTTATACAAACACTGTTTTGACCCCATAAGATGCCATACATCACATGTGTAACCAAGTACAGTATCGGTACCAACTTTTGTACCACCCATTTTTTTCATCATACTTTCACCACTCTCTTGAAGATTTTTTCCACCCCCAAATAATGCCCCCATTTGCATTGCAGGGTTTTCACTTCTTTGAATACGTTTATGTTTAAAATTCACATGATAGAGTATTGCATCATTCATATAGACCAATGTATGCGTTTTATTTGTTTGTGTATCACCCATTGTTGTTTGTTTTTTTACTTCTACTCTCTCTTCAAGATGCTTCACACCATACGCATCAAAAATAATTTTTTTCTTACCTAACGTTTTCACTTGTGACATTCCCATTATATTACCACTACCACTTAAAGTATATTCAATCTTTCCACTCTTCACATCATATTTTTTCATGCTATTTGCTTGAAGGTGTATCACCCCGACTAATAAAGCTATTACAATTGATATTTTCATTATACTTTTCACCTCATCTCCTTTTTATCAGATCTACTCTTATATTATAACCTAATATATTCGCTTACCAATGAGGTTCTTCAATTATCAAACTGCCCTCAGCAAATCCACTGTGTTCTACCTCATCATTTACTTCCCAGCCAGAGAGATTTTGCTCAAAAACTTCTGCTTGGTTAAACATCTCTTCCATTGTCTCCACATTTCCTACTTGCGTATTCCATAGTGTAAGAGGCTGATTAAAGGCATGGGCTTTAAAAAATGTTCGATACATATCAGTCACTTGTGATACATTAAATGTCTCTATATTTTGATTAAAAGAGTTTGTATCCCAAAACATACCACGCATTGAAATTAAAGAATCTGTTTCCCACTGACTTAAATCTTGATTAAAGCTATTTGCAAAAGCAAACATATAACGCATAGTTTTAACAGCACTTACATCCCACTTCCCAATAGGCTGATTAAAGGCATGTGCACTAAAAAAAAGCTGACTCATATATTGAACTGTACTTGTATCCCAATCACTTATATCTTGATTAAACTGTGTAGCATCACAAAAAGAAAACTCCATACTTCTCACATCTGAAAGATTAGGTCTATCTTTTGCTGCACCTCCGGTAGCATTAAGTTCAGTACACCCATAAAAGGCATATTTCATTGACTTCCAATGCATAGTTCCCCACTGGTTAATACCTACTATTTTTTGCTTATCTCCTTCATTTAAAAAATAAATTTGTGGAAATCCAGAATGGTCACCCACATTATCTTTAATGGTAATAGTATAAGTTCCAGGTTCGTCATAACTACATGTACAATTTCCCTCTACGCTACTATTTTCATCTATACCATCACTATCACAATCTACATTATAGTTATAAATCTCTCCACTATATGTTGGAATAATAAACTGATTATCTTCAGACTCTCCTGCGTTATCTGTCTTTACAGTAATAAGAAAATGTGGCCAGATTGGCTCAATATTATCTTCTCCTACATTTTCCATAAACTTTTTATGTGTATCAATGTTATCTACATTCCAACTACTTAAATTTTGTTCAGATAATGCACTTGCTCCCAAAAACATTCCATCCATATTTTCTACTACACTGGTATTCCAATCTTTTAAATCTTGATTAAAAGTGTTTGCATAAGTAAACATACTCTTCATATTTTTAACTTTACTCACGTCCCAACGTCCAATATCTTGGTTAAACGTTTCTGCTTCTGTAAACATAAACATCATATTAGTAACTTTTGATGTATTCCAATCTCCGATATCTTGATCAAAGTTAGAGGCATCAAAAAACATATAGACCATATTTATTGTATTATGTACATCCCAACGCCCTATATCTTGATCAAAAAGAAGCGCATCTTTAAACATATAACTCATATCTCTTACATTCACTGTATTCCATAGTTGTAAATCTTGATCAAAAGCAGTTGCACCATCAAACATATGTGACATAGATGTTACAGCACTCACATCCCAATCACCAATATATTGGTTAAATGATTTTGCCTGACTAAACATATAACGCATGTCGGTCACAGACTTTGTATCCCAAGATTCAATATTTTGGTTAAAATCTGATGCACAATAAAACATTCCCCACATACTCTTAACCTTATGTGTATCCCATTCACTCAAATCTTGATTAAACTCTTGAGCATAATAAAACATATAATTCATAGCCTCAACCTGACTCGTATTCCAGCGACTAATATCTTGATTGAATTTTAATGCAAAATGAAACATAGATGCCATGCTTTTTACTTTTGAAAGATCAGGGACATCAGGAGCTGCACCACCTTCATCATTAAGATTACTACACCATGCAAATGCTCCTGACATTGAGGTCCATCTTCCACTACCCCATTGATTAATACCTAAGAGTTTTTGAGCATCATTTGCTAAAGAAAAAATAATTCTTGGAAATCCTTCACGAATACCTGTATTATCTTTAATAACAATAGTATAAATACCCTCTTCATCATAACTACACGTATAATCACCTCCAACAGCACTGGCTTCATCTACACCATCATTATTACAATCTACATTATAATTATACGTTTCACTTCCTGCTGTAGGTATTGTAAACTCATTATTTGCAGAGGAACCAAAATTATTAGTTTTAACAGTAATCATAAAATATGTATCTTCCAAGGTAGATTCTGCATCTAAAGGGTCAGAACCCACCCTTCTTTCATCCTCATCTAGCTCACCATCATTATCATCATCACTATCTGCATTATTACCAATACCATCTCCATCGGTATCTAGCCATTCAGATCCATTACGAGGAAAAGGATCTTGGCTATTTCTAACACCATCACCATCCATATCCTCATCAACATCATCTAAAATCTCATCGCAATCCATATCAGGTCCTGAGATTGATTCATCGTAGAGATGAATAACCACTACCAAGCCATCTAAGGCTGGCATTGGGAACCACTTTGGACAATTATTTGCTTGAACAAATACACTCACTATGACAATTTGAAATAACATAGAAAAAAACTTTTTAAATATCATGTTATACCCCTTTCATTCCATTTCTCTATTGTATCTATAGTTTGTGTCAAAAGTATGTCAAGAGTGTTTCTCTTTCAGTAAAATAGTAAATTTCATACCTGAAGATACTCTTTCTACTTCTATTTTTCCTTTCATATGTTTTTCTATAATCATTTTTGTCATATAGAGTCCTAACCCCATAGAGTCTTCTTTAGTGGTAAAATAAGGATCAAAAACTTTATCTAAAGAGAGTGCATCAATCCCTTTACCATTATCTTCAATTGTAATTACAATATATGCTCCTTTTTGAAAAAGTTGAATCTCAATTTTACCTCCTCTTTCCAAAGCATCTACAGAATTTTTGATGAGATTTATCATAACTTGTACTAACTCATTGCCATAAAGTTCAAATTCGATATCCTCTAAATCCGAAACAACAACAATATCTTTTTTACGAATTGCAGCCTCTAAAAAATCAATAGATTTTTCTATAAGTAGCTTAATATTAACCTTTTCACTCTCCTCTTTTGGTTGATAAAAAGTTCTAAAATCATCGATAGTTTCAGACATAAACTCTACACTCTCTTCTATCTCATGACATTTCAAATCTATCTCTTTGTGTGTCAAACTCTTTTGAGGTAAACTAAACCTCAAGAGTGCCAAAATTGATGCTATTTTATTAATAGGTTGTCGCCACTGATGCGCTATCATTGAAAATAACTCTCCTATGAGTGCTTGTCTTGATTGAAACACCAGTTTATCATTAGCAGAAGTCAAACGCTCCTCATACCTTTTTAACATACGATTAATCACTGTAGAAAGATACAATGAAAGCAATAAAGATACAACCCATGAAAGTAATAACAAATATAAATTGGCTTTAATACTTTTTGTTGCCTGTGCTGCACTTGCTACTTTTTTTGATGCAATATTTGAACGTATCTCTTTTAAATCTTTAGTTGCAGTCACATACCAACCATACTCTTCTACATATTGCGTATAAGAAATTTGATGCTCATTTTTTAAAAAACCAATAGCCTGTGTTACCATATCTTTAGTTTGTTTCTTATCTTTAGGATAAAAAACAAACTTCCCTCTAGTATCTGTAATAAAAAAATACCCATTTTTAAATACAGCATTGGCTTGAATATACTGCAATATATCTTTTTGTACAAATTTAGTCATATATTTCAAATACTCCCCCGCACCAATATACCAATTATAACACTCTAGCAATTTTACATATGAAATTTTATAATGCATCTCTTTTTTATCTTCAGAGACAATATACCAATAGTAATCAACAAAGCCCTCTCCTTTAGATTTCAATACTTTATTAAACTCTTTTAAAATATATTTTCCTTTAACATCTTGAATATTCATAATATTCATTCCTACTACTTGTTTATCTGCATGCACTAAGGCATTTCCATCCAAATCTAATAAAAACAAGTAGCCAATATCTCCCTCAAATTTAATTTTGCGTAGTGCACTTTTAATTAATGATTTAAGAGAAGTTTCTGAAATATGTTGATAATTTTCTGCATAAAGATTGTTCGCCATATCTGCTGTTACATTAACAATATTTTTTACATCTTCTTTAATTTTTTCACTACTTCTTCCATCATAATAGCGTATAAATTGTGTAAGATTTTCTACTTTTTCTTGGAGTGTATCCCTTTGTGCAGCCATCAATGTTTTTTCATATTTTTTAAGTTCATACTCCACTTCGTTATGTTGTGTATAGAAAAAGAATAGTTGAGAGAGTCCTCCATATAAGAGAAGTCCAATAAGAGGAAAAATAAAAATAAGCGTTGTTAAACGAAAATAACTTTTTTTAATCTTTTTCATGATTCTACATTTAGAAGATAACCAAAACCATTTCTATTTTTAAGTAAATTTTCTGGAAGTTTTTTTCTTAAGTGCTTAATAAAAGAACGCACAGCATTTTGCGTAGGAACAGTGTCATTCCACAACGCATCAATTTCATCATAATGAATCATCTTATTTTGAGCTAAAATTAAAAGAAATTCTAATTCTCTTTTGCTTAAACATTTCTCTTTTCCTTTAAAAAGTATTGTATGTTTTTGCGTATCTACAGATACACCAAAATCTAAACTATAGAGTGTGTGATTTCCAAATTTCTTATCAAGTTTTTCCAATAAAGTATGAATACGCTTTGATGTTAAAGGTTTGACAATATATTGATCTAATTTTAATTCAATTGAGTCCAACAGATAGTCTGTTTTTGTATATGCAGAGATAACAATAATAGGTATCTCTTTATGTGTTTTACGTACTTTACGGATGAGTTCTATTCCATTCATTTTAGGTAGTTCAATATCAACAAGCAATATATCAACTTTATGCTCTAAAAACTTTTGATACCCATCTTCACCATTAGATGCAGTATAAAATTTAAGAAAAAAATGACTTAATAACTCTGAAATATTCTTTAATACATCTAACTCATCTTCAATATAAAGGGCAGTTTTATCTTTTAAAAAATCGTACATTGATTATTATATCATTATATTGTGGCAAGAGTATGTCAAAATGCGTAGTGTAGAAAGTTTAATTAAAATCCTATCTCTTTTTTTCTATTTGTCAAATAGCTGTCCACACCCTCTGCAATACCTTTTACTATCATCTTTTGATAATTGTTTGAAAAAAGCAACTTGCGTTCACGTGGATGAGAAATATATCCTACTTCAACTAAAATAGAAGGGCGACTTGCACCTACAAGTACCCAAAATGGTGCATGACGCACTCCACCATCTTTTACACCCTTATAGTGTCTTCTTAAATTGGTTATCATTCGTCTCTGTACATCAATAGCCAGTTTATTTGATTCAACTATTTTTGGTCCAGCCAATACCGAATCAATAATAACATTTTGACTTAATTTTGTAGTTCCTTTAAGCACAGACTTATTTTCTCTTGCTGCAATTCGTTGTGATTTAGCATCTCGTGTATTTTGTAAAAAGAATGTTTCAATTCCATGGATACGATTTCGTTTGCTTTTAGGTACAGAGTTTGCATGAATAGATATGAATACAACTGCATTCTTTTTATCTGCTATTTTTGTACGTTGATGCAACTTTAAAAATGTGTCTCTTTTGCGTGTCATATAAACAGGATAGCCCCGTGATTTCAACTCTTTTTCTAATTTTTTTGCAATGATTAGAACTAAATCTTTTTCACGTTTACCCCCAACCATTGCACCCACATCATGCCCACCATGCCCAGCATCAATTACAATGAGTTCACCTTTATGATTTGCATAAGCAGTTTTTTTCTTTTTATGTCTACTATATTTTTTTATTGATTTTTCTCTAGGCAAGGAGAGTCTGTACTCTCTTTTTGAAAGCATAGGCTGATAATCTATTGCTGAATATTTTTTCTTTGCAGAAATAACAACACGTACTGTATTTGCTTTAAATTGTGCAATACGTACATTTGCACCCAATCCTAAAGGTACTCTTTTATGTGCTATACGTGTATTTTTAAAGTCATAGATTTCTCTATAGGGACGAGAAAGAGTAAAATGTTTTATATTTTTTTTATTAAAATTTTTTGAAAAAGAGAGATGAAGTTCACCTTTTTTAACTAGCGCTCTTTTCATATAATTCACACTTGGATAAAGCAGAGTATTCAATAATAGTATTAGAAAAAATACTCTACTAAGGGATATCATTATTATTTTTCTTCGCCGGTCATTAATGTATGCATAAGCTCTTTTACCGTTATAATTTTAGTAAGTTTATACCCATTTGCTCCAGTAAAGAAGAGCCCTGACTCTTTAATGCCATCATAAGCATCTGTAAGTCTATCTGCAATACAATACCCTACCACTTTCGCCTCTTCACCACGTTTACATGGTGCGACACAGTTAGAGATACATGCTACTTTTGGGGCTATACCTTTTTCTATGTCTTCATGAAGTTGTGTCTTTACACCACGAGCAGGGTAGCCTACTGGTGACTTAAAGAGTTTAA
>Ga0256843_1000853_pt1 | contig 25184 bp, 24 predicted proteins | sample AlvinellametaG_FD_191572 | JGI IMG/M metagenome (GOLD analysis project Ga0256843, IMG submission 191572) | Pompeii worm associated microbial communities from hydrothermal vent at the East Pacific Rise, Pacific Ocean - Alvinella | ecosystem: Host-associated > Annelida > Integument > Unclassified ... | reverse complement strand
TTGTTGTATGGCACACTCTTGCTTGTTTTGTTGTTGTGCTCGTTGCTCTTGAATGAGGTAAGTAGTACCACTTAAAATATCATCACAGGCACTTGCTAAAAGAGGGGTAGGCGTACCATCTTCTTTCAGAAGCATAGGGGTATCTTCGGCTTTAAAACGTACCACAAAAGGGGTTTTTTTCTCTTTCATCTTTGCTACATTGTAAGCTTTTTCAAGACACTCTTTTGTACGACATTGTGCTTGATTTTGTAGTGTACAAGTACAGATAAAGGCTTTTTTCTCCTCTAAGAGTTTAATGGCTAACGTCTGATGCATATGGAGGTGTTCACTCTGATGAAAAACACGCTCATGTAAGAGGGCAAACTTCTCTAAAATTTGCATAATCTCTGTATCTTTTCCCTCAATATTACGTGCTTTCTCGCTATCGTCTATGCGTATAAGAAGAGGCTCTTTACGCTGTTGGGCAATAAGGTAGTTCAGTATGGCAATACGTAACTCTCCTATGTGCATATCTCCAGTTGGAGATGAGGCAAATCGTAACATATATCTCTCCGTTAAGATGGGTATTTTTTTATTCATGTTATTATAGGGTTTTTTACTGAGAAGTTGATTTAATTATAAGCTCTTTTGATTATACTTAGTGAACTTAAATATGAAAAGAGGTCATTTGATGAGTGAATTTTTAGAGAAAAAAGCGTCTCCTTTTGAGGGGCAGTTTCCCGATGGACACCCTGTGCGTACCTACTTAGAAGAGAACCTTTTAATTCGTGAACTTATGGTAACACTCAAAGCGTTGTGTGCCAAAGAGTCTTGGAAAGCATTTGATGAGATATTGGAGAGATTTTCCAAAGTAGAACTCCACTTTGCCCGTAAAGAGAACCAGCTCTTTCCTTATCTTGAAAAACATGATTGGACAAGTCCTTCACAAAATATGTGGGCATTTCATGATCAGATACGTGAAGATATTAAAGCCCTTAAAGCAGCTACAAAATCCAGAGATAAAGAGGCAATAGAGCGTGCTATGGATATGGTCTTTCGTGGGTTAGAACACCTTATGCAAGTGGAGGAGGGACGGCTCTTTCCTCAAGCGATGCAACTTTTGAGTGAGGAGGAGTGGAGAGAGTTTAAAGAGGGAGACAAAGAGATAGGATGGATGTTTGAACAAGCCCCTACACCATACCCTCCCGATACCTATATTCACCCAAGTCAAGATACAACAAAACGTAAACTCCCTTTTGGTATAGACGATAAAACACACTATGATGAGGGCTATCTTACCCCAGAGCAGGTCAACTCTATTTTTAGAATCTTGCCTGTAGATATTACCTATGTCAATGAAAATGATCAAGTGGTATTTTATAACCGTGGAGATGAGAGAGTATTTCCTCGTAGTGCAGGGATTATTGGGAGAGAGGTACGTTTTTGTCACCCTCCAAAATCGGTGGATCAGGTGCTTAAGATTTTAGAAGAGTTTAAGGCAGGACGACAAGATGTTGCTGAGTTCTGGATAAACTTTAAAGGGCAATTTATACACATTCAATATTTTGCTGTAAGAGACAATGATGGTACCTACCGTGGTGTCATTGAGATGAGCCAAGATGTAAGCCACATCCGAGGGCTTGAGGGAGAGAAACGTCTACTCGATTGGGAGTAGGCTCTCTTTGGTAGGTACAATGAGTGAAAAAGAGGCACCCTCTTGGGTGTTTTTTACTAAGAGTTTCCCCTTCATATTGTGTTCAATAATGTGTTTAGCAATATTGAGTCCTAAGCCAGAACCCTCTTCTTTGGTTGTCATATAGCGATTGAAAATAGTTTCAAGTTTCTCCTCAGGAATCCCTCCAGCATTGTCACTAATGGTTACAATACTCTCTTTCTCTTCCCCTCTTTTAATATGAATATCAATACGCATCTCTTCACAAGGGTGTTCTATAAAAGCATCTTTGGCATTTTTGAGTAAAGAGAGTACAACTTGAGCATACTCATTGGGAAAGCCATAGGCTTCTAGGTTAGACTCTCCTGTGACTTTTATGGAGATGTTGTGCATGCTATATTCGTATGAGACTAAAGAGAGTATGGAGTCGATGGTCTCTTTGAGGTTGAAAGGGACTACGCCTTTACTTGGGTTGAAAAAGTGTTGAAAGTCTTGAACCGTTTGATTCATATGATGAATCTGTCCTTGTAACTTCTCAATAAACCCCTCAATTGCTTCACTATCGAGCATATCGAGTTCATGTTTGAGTTGTAGTCCATTGATAATCATACTTAAGGTGTTGAGGGGTTGTTTCCATTGATGGGTAATCATCCCAATCATCTCTCCCATCTGTGCGTGGCGTGATTGTACCTCTAGGAGTTTTTGCTTTTCAAGATTTTTCTGAATCTCTTGATCTACTAAAAGTTGCATCTTTTCATTAAAGCATTTAAGTTGTTCATTTTTTAACGCAATCTCTTCATAAAGAAGTACCTTTTCATTGTGCTCTTGGTAGATTTTTTGCTCAATGTTTACCCGTTCTGTAACATCTTCTAAAATAAGTAGAAGGGTACGGTACATTTTAGGGTTCTCCTCATCTACTTTACCTGGATGGATATGTAGGTGAATGTAAGAGTGAGGTGATTTGAAGATATTTTGAAGCCTAAAAGAGTCCGATAGACCAAAAAAAAGATTCTCTAACTCATCTTCTAGTCCAATAAGTTCAGGCATACAGGAGAAGATATCTTCTAATTTTTCCTCTTGTGGTACATCGAGTAAATCTCTTACATGGGAAGAGGACTCTATAATAGAAAAATCTCTATTGATTACAAGATATTCATAAGCATAATTATCGACAATGACTTGAAAAATTTCTTGATGATGCATCGTTTCTTCCTCTCTTTTTTTATGAAACACATAAGCAATCATTATAGCATTCTTCTCTAAAAAAGATTACTTTTTTAATCTATTTTAGAGAAAAATATGAGAAATTTTTAAAAGAATGGCACAATAGTGGGATTTTTTAGGTAAAATATGAGCTTATTGTAAGTTTAATGAAAAAAGGTATGTTATGTCAGAAAAAAATGCAAACAATGTTGATCAGATTAGAGATTTGATTTTTGGTTCACAGATTAAAGATTTTGAAGAGCGTTTCAATCAACTCAATCAGACACTTAAAACCCTTGAAGAGAAGATACAAAAGAGTTTTAAAGAGTCTCATACCAAACTTCAAAAAGAGACAGAGCGTTCTTTGGAAGTGTTAGAGAAAAAGATTGATAATCTCTCTTCTTCAACACAAAGAGAGCGTAGTAAACTCAAAGAGTCTATTGACCATACCGATGAGAGACTCCATGAACAACTCATGAATCAAAAAGATGAGATGGAGACAAAACTTAAGATTCTTAAAGAGAATGTGAGTGATGAGACACAAAAGATGAGTCAAGAGATGCAGCAGATCCAACGTGAAATTCAAGCAACACTTGAGAGCCGTTTAGGCACACTTTCAGATGAAAAACTTTCACGTGACACTATGGCACAGATGTTACTTAATGTGGCAATGACTATTCAGGGTACGGATGTGAGTACTATTTTAGCAGAGGACGCAAAAACTGGAAAATAATATTTCTGAATTAGAGAAGCTTAAGCAACTACTCTTAAGTGATGAACTAAAACAATTAGAAATACTAGCATCAAAATTGGAGACCTTAGCGTTTGAGTCTCACGATATAGAACATATTGAAGAGAAGCTATCGCCTCTTTTCAATACCCTCTTTCAAAAAAACCTTCAAGCGAAAGATGAAGAGACTATTACACTTTTGGCACGCTACTTAGCACGCATTATTACCAAAAGTTCCCAACAAGATTTAACGGCTTTAAGCTTTTCATTACAACAGGTTATCGCACCGGCCATCTCTCAGGAGATAGCATCCAATAAAGATGCCATGGTCGATACGCTCTATCCTATTATGGGGAGCATGATCTCTAAGTATGTTACCCAAGCCATCAAAGGAATGATGCAGCAGATTAACCACAAAATAGAGGAGGGACTCTCTTTTGAAAGGTATAAGCGTAAGATTAAAGCCAAGGTAACAGGTGTAAGTGAGACAGAACTTCTTTTAGAGGCTACACACCATGCGCAACTCTTTGCCCTCTTTATTATAGACAAAGAGAGTAGTCTTTTGGTGAGTGAAGCTCACTTGGAAGATAAGGAGATTGATGACCCCCATATGGTAGCTTCTATGGCAAGTGCTATTAAAGACTTTATTAATGACTGGGTACAGAGTGACGTGGGTTCTCAAAAAGTACAAATCTTAAGTTATGCCAATGCGACCCTCTACATAGAAGAGGCTGGTTCTGTCTATATGATAGCTTTTTTAGACTCTGAACCAGAGTATGAGATGCGAGACAAACTCAATCACTTTTTTGCTTCACTTCTCAAAAAATATGCTACGTTTTTTCAACATTTTGAGGGAGATGACAGTGCTAAAGAGATAGAAGAACTCTCTAAAGCAATGCATAAATACCTTACTAAAGAGCATGAAAAACACGTACTAATAGCACCCAAAGAAGAGAAGAAGAGGAGTGGACTTTATGTGGGATTACTTTTAGGAGGGGTTGTTCTTGGATGGGTAGGCTATAGCCTCTTCTCTTACTATCAAACCTATCGTTTAGAAGCAGAAGTAGCAGCCAAGACAGGGGTTATGGTAACGCTTTCCCATGAGAAAGAGCACCTTGTTGTGGAGGGAGAAGTGGAGAGTTTTGAGGAGGCACGTAAGGTTATGTCACTACTAGGAACCTCTACGCTAGAGCCTCTACGAAACCACCTTCATCTACCGTTAGAGAAGCTTGAAGCTTATGAAACAAAATCGTATCAGGCACTACAAAAAGAGTGGGAAGCAAATCAAAAAGATATCCAAAAGCGTTTACAACAGCTTCAAGATAGCCAGAGAGTAGAGGCGAAAAAGAGGGAAGCCCTCTTAGAAGAGTTGGCTGAAAAAAGTAAAGAGATTACGCTACTTAAAGCAAAAAAAAGAGAAGAGAAACGCCTTGTAGCGCTTCGTCCCTATATTGAGAAGAGACTTACAAAAGCATTTATCAATAACACCTATTTTAACCCTGAAGATGCCTCTTTAACACTCTACCATAAAGCATTTTTCCAAGCAGGAAAGAGTATGGCAAATCCTGAGCTGCTAAAGCAGTTTTCTCCTTACCTTAAACGCTATTTGGCATTACTTTTAAACGATCAACGTATTACCCCCTATCTTAAGGCTATTTGTGTAGAAGGATATACCGATAGTAGTGGAAATAGTGCGAAAAATCAGAGCCTTTCTTTAGAACGTGCTAAAGTTATTAGTCAATATTTGCTACAATTAGACAATGCTTATTTAGAGAAACTAGCACCACTCCTTCAAGTGAAGGGGTTGGGCAGTGTACAGCCTATTGTACGCAATGGTGTGGAAGATAAAGAGGCATCAAGAAGAATTAAAATTCATTTTATTTTAGATCAAGAGAAGATAAGAAAAAAATTAGGGAATCTATAGATGATTAGAAAGAAGATACTTTTATTGGGAGACTTTTCCGTTGGAAAAACCAGTCTCATTCGACGTTATGTCGATAATACATTTGATGACAAATACCTTACAACTATTGGGGTAAAGATTTCCAAAAAATCTATTGTAATTGAAAATATAGAGTGTGAGCTACTCATTTGGGATATTGAAGGGGCAACAACTATCAAGAAGATACCTCACTCCTATTTTAAAGGGGCGAGTGGGGCCATTTTTGTCTGTGATGTCAACAGAGAAGAGACCATAGAGGGGATTAATGAGCATATCAATACCTTTTTAATGCTTAACAATCAAGCCAAATATGTAGTGGCGTATAACAAGGCAGACTTGCTAAGTGTTTTAGATAAAGAGGCACTTACCCTTCCTGGCAATACGTTTTTAACATCAGCCAAAGAGGACAACAATGTAGAACTTCTCTTTAATACCTTAGCAAAGGAGATGATTTTATGAAAAATATACAGATTGTACTCAATGCCATTTTGTCTAAAAGTATTTTTGAATATATTTTAGTCAATAACCAATTACGTGTTCTAGAGACTTCATCAGGTCTAAAAAAGTATCTAGATAAAGAACCAAAAGGGGGCGATGATGTGTTAGACTTTCTTCCTGAGCTAGTAGGTTCAGAAGAGGAGATTCGTGAGATTTTTGTAAAACGTTACTGTCTCTATACGCTTGAGGCTGTCTTTAAAAATGAGTACTATATCAACCTCTCTATTGAGTATTGTTCTGAAGATACAGCGATTATTCTTATTCATAATATTACGGCAATGACACTCTCTCAACAGAAACTGCTTCAATATAGCAATGAATCAACGCTCCTTTACAATACACTTGTAAAAGTGCTCAACAACCAAAATGCCCTTCTTTTTGTAACCGATAATCAGCAGATAAAGTTTGCCAATCAAAAATTTATGGACTATTTTGATATTAAAGAGTTACAAGATGCAAAGATGCAAGGGTTGGCACTCTACAAGGAGTTTGATTCTAAGTTAGAGAACTATGATGATCTCTTTATGAGAGTAGAAGAGAGAGAGTCTTACCTGCGTGTCAATAACGATACTTTTTTGTTACATGCTACGCGTATTGAGTCGGATCATAAGCTCTTTACCTTAACCAAAGTAACACAACTAACCAATAAAATTACATGGGATACCCTTACAGGAGCCTACCGAAAGAGTTATTTTAATACAGAGTTTCATAAGGTTATTGAGGCTAAAACCCCTTCGACATTGGCTATTTTTGATTTAGATGATTTTAAAAAAGTGAATGATACCTACGGGCATCAAGTAGGAGACAATGTACTCAAAGAGTTAGCTGCACTGATTAAGAGTAAAATTCGTAAAGATGATATGTTTGCACGTTGGGGTGGAGAGGAGTTTTTACTTCTCTTTACCGATATTCATATGAGAGAGTCACTAAAACGTATTGAAGATATTCGTAAATCTATAGAGTTACATCTCTTTGAGAAGATAGAACATCTTACTGTAAGTTTTGGTGTAGCACATTTTCAAGAGGGTGATGATGCTGAGAGTATCTTTTTACGTGCCGATAAAGCACTCTACCGTGCGAAAGCAAATGGTAAAAACCAAGTGGTTTTAGGGGAGTAGCCTCCTCTTTTTTAAAGAGGAGCTAGGTTTTAGTGTTGGTTCTCTTTTTTTCTTACAATATCTGCACCTAAAGAGGCGAGTTTTCCCTCTAAGTCATCATATCCTCTATCTAGATGATAGATACGTCTTACATTGGTGGTTCCTTCAGCTACTAGGGCTGCGAGTACCAAGGCTGAAGAGGCACGTAAATCGGTTGCCATCACATCAGCACCATAGAGTTTTTCTACCCCTTTAATGGCAGCTGTACTCCCTTTAAGCCAGATATCTGCGCCTAGACGATTTAGTTCACTTACATGCATAAAACGGTTTTCAAAGAGACGCTCCTCAATGAGACTCTCTCCCTCTGCCATGGTTGCTAGTGCCATAAATTGGGCTTGCATATCGGTAGGGAATCCTGGGTACTCAATGGTAATGAGGTTTACAGGACGCAACTTCTCTTTCGGGTAGATAGTAATGGATGCCTCTTGGAGATCAAAACGGCACCCCATAGACTCTAGCTTGTCAATGGAGGCACGGATATGTTGATGGTTGACCTTATTGAGTGTAATCGTAGAGTTGGTAATAGCCCCAGCACAGAGGTAGGTTCCTGCTTCAATACGGTCTGGGATAATCTCAATAGTAGGGAAACAAAGAGGTTGTCCTGCTGTCCCTACAATGCTCAACTCATGGGTACCAATGCCTTCAATGGCTATACCAGCTTGTGTAAGCATCTCACAAAGTTGTACTACTTCTGGCTCTTTGGCAGCATTGATGATGGTCGTTGTACCATGTGCCAAGGCAGCTGCCATTAAGATGTTCTCTGTTCCACCAACAGTAATCTTATCGAAGATAATCTTTGCCCCTTGTAGTCCTTGGGGTGCCATGGCATGGACATACCCTCCCTTAATCTCTATAGTTGCTCCCATAGATTCTAGGGCTTTGAGGTGCATATCGATAGGGCGTTGCCCAATAGCACACCCTCCAGGAAGACTCACTTCACACTCACCAAAACGTGCTAGAAGAGGACCTAATACTAAGATGGAGGCACGCATTTGAGAGACTATTTCATAGACAGCTTTGGTAGACTTTAAGGTACCATTGTTAATGATGGCAGTGGTTTTATCGTGCTGGACATCAGCACCGAGCATCGTAAGAAGTTTTAACAATGTACGAATATCTACTACATTGGGAAGGTTGGTTAAGGTCACCTCTTTGTCACTTAAAATGGTTGTGGCAATTACAGGTAGGGCAGCATTTTTCGCCCCACTAATGGTAATGGCTCCACTAAGTTTTTTCCCACCTTTAATCTCTAAATAGTCCATACAATATCTTCCTTGATTTTTTATATATTTTATCTAAATTCATATTAAAAAATCCATCAAGAGAATATTTTTTAATATATTGATATTATTCACTATGATTTTAAGAAGCTGTTAAACTTTTTAGTGTACTATATTTACTAATATATGTTTTAAGTACTTTGTATGGTACTTTAGTAAAGGGATAGCATGGCGAGTAGTTTAGAGAAGCTCAAAGCATTAACCAGTAGATTGGAAGAGAAGTTAGAAGAGAAAAAAGAGGTCTCTAAAGCCTCATCAGTAGAAACTACAGAGCCTAGTACGCTACCTCCTACTATCTCAAGCCCCTCTAGCATAGAGAGAGTGGTTGAGAGACGAGCCGATGAGGGTGAGTCTGTACGTCAAGCCAATATTGCTCGGGTGAAGGCGTTGTATGAGAAGTTAAAGATTTTTGAGAAGTCACCAGAGTTTGGATCACTCTTTGACTACAAGGCAATGAACCTTTCTGGGATTGGTTTAAAAGAGGAAGATTTTGGTGACATACGAAAAGGGAAGTATATTCAAGTTATTGCCATTACCTATGAGGCCGATAAAAATGGAAAGAAAAAAGCCAAAAATATCTCATTGGGCTATTTTGGAAAGGCAGAGACACTAGAGCCTTCCTTAAAAAATGAGATTATTGAGTTTGTCTTACGCTGGCGTTATGAGAAAGCATTTCAAAATGTCTCACACTATAAAGATTTGATTGCGAGGGTAGGGGTATAACTCTACCCAACCCTAACCAATCTTTTGCTACAATCCGTTTTTAAATTTTATGATTAGGATTATCTTATGCATCTTGACCTTACCCCTGAAGCCCTTTTAACACAGCTTGGTTACCCAGCCAATGAACAGACACTTAAGCAGATGAATGCCATTATTGCCAATACAGAGGGGTTTGAAAAATTTTCGCAACACCTCCCTTCTTTTAATGATGCTTTGGCTGTGGAGAAAGCCTTTATTGGACTCTCTAATTCAGAGAACTATTTGAAAATAAAATGTGATACCCATAGCAATGTTGAGAACCTCTTAGCATTTCATCAACTCGTAGACCATTGGGCACAAAAGTATAAAATGGCACTTAAAAAAGTGGACAATACAGAGACCTACTATATTATTGGGCATAAGTAATTGCCTCTTACATCTCTCAATGCTGAACAGCGAAGTGCTGCTACAGCACCCCTTGGGCATAACCTTATTATTGCCTCAGCAGGAACAGGAAAGACCTCTACTATTGTTGGACGTATTGGGCATCTTTTACGTCAAGGCATAGAACCCTCTAAGATTTTGCTCTTAACCTTTACAAACAAGGCAGCAGGAGAGATGATTATGCGTCTGGAGCGTTACTTTCCTAAAAAGGTGATTGCCCAGATTGAGTCTGGTACCTTTCATGCTGTGAGTTACCGTTGGCTAAAAATACTTCATCCAAATCTTGCGCTTAAGCAACCTAGTGAGCTTAAGACACTCTTTCGTAGTATCTATGAAAAACGTAACTTTGAACGGATGAACCTTCCTCTCTCTCCCTTTTCGGCAACCTATTTGTATGAGATGTACTCTTTGTACCAAAATGCCTCTTTAGAGACATTTGATGTTTGGTTTTTAGAGAAGTATCCAGAGCATGAGCTACTTATGGATGCCTATATGGGCATTGTAGAGGAGTTTGAGCAGGAGAAGATTGACTATGGTTTTGCCTCTTTTAATGACTTGTTGCTACGTATGAAGCAGCATTTAGAGCAGACTCCTATGCCTTTTGATGAAGTTTTGGTAGATGAGTATCAAGATACCAATACCCTTCAAAGTGCCCTTATCGATACACTTAAACCTCGCTCTTTGTTTTGTGTGGGAGATTATGATCAGAGTATCTACGCCTTTAATGGTGCCAATATTGAGAATATTGCTACATTTTCCAAACGCTATAGCAACGCAGAGGTCTTTACGCTGAAAACCAACTATCGTTCCACAGCACCCATTCTCTCTTTGGCAAATAGAGTCATTGAGAAGAATGAGCGTATCTACCCAAAAACCTTAGAGGTAGGGCGTCATGGGAAGACACACCCTCCAAAGCTTTTGATGTATAAAGATCTCTTTGAGCAGTATCAGTCTATTGCCCAAAGTATTAAACAGACGCATGTTCCTAGCGACCAGATTGCTGTTATCTTTAGGAACAACTCCTCTGCTGATGGGATTGAGGCGAGTCTTAGAGAGGTGGGCATACCGTGTAAACGTAAGGGGGGTACTAGCTTTTTTGATGCCAAAGAGATTAAGTTTCTGCTTGATTTACTTGCGTTGTTGGTTAACCCTAAAGATATGATGGCATTTATCCACATCTTTGAGTATGCCAATGGGGTGGGTTCAGCATTGGCAAAAGAGTTTTTTCAATGTTTTTTACACTTTGGAAAGGGGAGTTTTACACAAGGTTTACTCTACCCACAACTCCATGAACTCCCCAAACTCAACCCCAATAAAAATGTACAATTAGGGCTCTTTGATGACGACCATGAAATAGGCTCTGCTACCCGTTTTAGACACCTTGATTTACCAGCACATATCTATGCGCATCCTCTGCTTAAACACCCTAAGCTAACCCAAGAGGGGGTAAAGTTTTTTGCACAGTTTTATGATTTGTTGTTGGAGTTGAAGGGTAAAAAAACACCTCAAGAGGTTCTACACAGTGCCATAAGCTCCAAACTCTATGGGGGGATTGTTGAGTTACTCTCTGTACAGCGTGGACGGCTGAAGTCTGGAGAGGTAGATGAGGAGAAGAAGAGGGTAGCAAAAGAGCGTATTGTACGTAAAGCCAAACTTCTTTTTGACCTCTCTAAACAGTACAAAGAGTTGGGACGCTTTGTCAATGCCATGGTGCTAGGTGGTGGAGAGCTAAGTGAAGGGGAGGGAGTAAACCTCCTAACCGTACACGCCTCTAAAGGCTTAGAGTTTCCAGAGGTCTATGTGGTTGACTTGGTAGATGGACGTTTTCCTAACCGAAAGATGATGAGCTCTATTGAGGAGGAGAGACGTTTGTTTTATGTGGCCGTGACACGGGCAAAAGACAAACTCTACCTCTCACTAGCACAGTTTGACAGGGTAAAAAAAGTAGACTACAAACCCTCTCAGTTTCTACATGAAGCCAACCTTATTAAGGGTGAGTTTACACATTAACCATTTTTATAGTACACTTTTGTTTCATTTATAATACAAGGATAGAACCATGAAACATATTTTAGCACTCTTAGCCCTTTGCACCCTCTCTGCTCAGGCTGAATTTAAAACCGTTGATGTTGCCACTTTTGAAGCCCTCCATGCCAAAGGAGCACCTATTATCGATATTCGTACCCCTGCTGAGTGGAAACATACTGGGGTAATTCCTGATGCCCATAAGATGATGTTCTTCTCTCCAAAAGGTGAAGCACTTGTAACCGATTGGTTTTTTGAACTTGGGCATATTGTCAAAAATAAACAAGAGCCTATTCTCATCTATTGTGCCCATGCCAACCGTTCCAATACTTTGGGTAAAGGGTTGGATGCGATGGGATTTAAGCATGTCTATGAACTTAAAGGGGGCATAGAGAATGGTTGGTTTAAAGCAGGAAAGAAGAGTGTCAAATAGTTGGTTACTCCTTATCGTAGCACTCTTTTTTCAAGGGTGTGAGAGCCAAACACCTCTTGTCAATGTCTATAAACAGGAGATTGTAAAGACTCCTTTGCGCTGTCTTACTTTGGTTGTTGTACCTAAAGATACGCAAATAGAGCAAACCCTTAAAGAGATCTATCCCTTTAAAAGAGAGTGTCCCTACCGTTTGGAGGTCTCTTTTAAAGGAGGCATTCACTGTAACAGCACACAAAATGCCACACGTTCAGCTTTGGGGAACTTTCCTCAAAGCTATCTACGCATGGAGATACGCAAGGGCTTCTCCCTACAATACAGCTACTACATTGACTTAACACACCCTATAGGAGGTGCCGATGTAGCAAAAGGTTTTGAGCGTATCCAAGAAGATATAACCCTAGAGCCATGAGTCTAAAGTCTCAATACTCTTATGGGCTGTCATATCGAGCATAACAGGGGTAAGTGAGATATACCCTTGGTTAATGGCTTCAAAATCTGTGGTGTGCCCTTTGGTAGGGAGCCACTCTAGGTTAGGAAGTCCTATCCAGTAGTACTCAACCCCTCTTGGGTTGAGGTGTACTTCAGCATTAAAACTATACTTTTTTTGCCCAGCACGTGTCACTTTAAACCCTTTGGCTTGACTAGAGGCAATAGGGGGAATGTTGACATTGAGAAACTGACGTGCAGCAAGAGGAAAGCTCTCATTAAAAATCTTCTTTACTAAAGTGACAATACTCTCTTGTGCCAAGCCATATCCATGTGTTTGAATACTCTCTTTTCCATTGGCATAGACTTGACTAATAGCAATAGCAGGAATGCCATGAAGTACAGCCTCCATCGCAGCACTTGCTGTACCAGAGTAGGTAATATCCTCTCCCATATTGGAGCCTATATTGATACCAGAGATGACTAGGTCTGGTTTTTGATTTTGTGTAAAAATTTTATTTAAAGAGAGAAAAACACAATCTGTAGGTGTACCATCATCTAACTTGTAAAAATCTGGAGAAACCTCTACAAAGTTAAGAGGGCGTGTCAAAGTTAAGGAGTGCCCACACGCTGACTTTTCAGTTGTGGGGGCAACTACCGTTATTTTTGCCAAGGGTTTAAGTGCCTCCACAAGTGCCAAAAGCCCTTTAGAGTCATAACCATCATCATTTGTGATTAATATATGTTTCATTTTTGCTACTTTATCAATATTTTTAGGATGTTATTATAGCCTAAATATAAATGTTTGCTATAATACCCATACGAAACAACCATGAAGGATAAACCGTGCAAAAAGAGCCAATGTTAGAAGTGACCTATAAGAAATTGAGTCAAGAGTTAGAGCAACTCAAAAGTGAAGAGCGTGGTAAGATTGCCAAAGTGATTGATGAAGCTAGAGAGCTTGGAGACTTAAAAGAGAATGCTGAGTACCATGCTGCTAAAGATAAGCAGGGGCTTATGGAGGCACGTATTGCTGAGCTTACCGATGTGGTAGGGCGTGCGCAGGTGGTTGACCCTTCTACTTTGGCACATGAACGTGTGAGTTTTGGATCAACCGTGGAGCTTACTGATCAAGAGACAGATGAAGAGATTGTCTATACGATTGTGGGAGGGTATGAGTCAAACCCACAAAAGGGGCTTATCTCTATTCAATCTCCTATGGCACGAGCACTGCTTGGGAAAGAGGAGGGAGATGAGGTAACACTTACCCTTCCAAGTGGTAAAAAAACGTACGATATTGAAGAGATCTCTTACGTTGAGATTAACATAGGATAACCCATGGTAAAAGTAGGTGTTGTAGGGGCGAGTGGGTATACTGGTCTAGAGTTGGTAAAGATGCTACTTTCGCATACAGGGTTTGAGCTAAGCTACTTAGCCACCACACAAGGAGAGGTACGCATTGAGGAGTTACACCCTTCACTGGTTGACATTATCAGTCTGCCTGTAGAGAAGGCTGATGCCAAAGAGGTAGCAAAAGCGTGTGAGCTTGTCTTTTTGGCTCTGCCTCACAAAGCCTCTATGGGGTTTGCTAAGGAGCTTCTTGCTCTTGGGGTAAAGGTAGTAGATCTCTCTGCTGACTATCGTTTAGAGGTAGAGACCTATGAAGAGCACTACTGTCCACATGAAGACAAAGCACATTTAGAGAGTTCAGTGTATGCGTTGATTGAGTACTACCGTGAGGAGCTTAAAACCACAAACCTAGCTGCTGGTCCAGGGTGCTACCCCACAGCAACTCTCTTAGGACTTTTGCCATTGGTACCTTACCTAGAGCAGGACCATCCACTCTTTATAGATGCCAAGTCTGGCTTAAGTGGGGCAGGGAAGAAGCTAAGTGAAAATGCTCACTATGTCAATATGAATGACAATATCTTTGCCTATAATCCTCTTAAACACCGTCACGCACCTGAGATTGCAGAGAAGGTAGAGAAGATACATGGGGTAAAGATGCATGTGAACTTTGTGCCCCATCTCATTCCTGCGACACGTGGGGAGTTGGTGAGCATTTATGCTACACTCAAAGAGGAGATTGATCCTCTTGAAGTGCTTAAAAAACACTATGAGAATGACCCATTCATTCGTATTAGAGAGAAACCTGTAGATATTAAGAGTACAGCAGGAACGCACTTTTGTGACATCTATGCGGCTAGAAATGGCAATGCGCTCTTTATTAGTTCGGCTATTGATAACCTTCTAAGAGGGGCGAGTTCACAGGCCTTGGCTGCGGCAAACCTTATGTGTGGGTACGATGAGGGTATGGGACTTCCTGTTGTTCCTTATATGCCATAGGCATACATGTGTGTAGTGTAGGGGAGTCAAGAGAGTGATCGAAATTCAAGAGAGTGCCATCTTCATTGCCGATGCTCACTACCCTCACCATGGCGATGCTTTTTTGAAGTTGCTTCAACGCTTAGAGAGTGGGGAGCTTACGACACCCCAACTCTTTTTAATGGGTGACAACTTTGACTTACTCTTTGGCTACAATGACTACATTCAAACTTTTGCTGGTGAAGCGATTGCGCTACTCAACAAACTCTCACAAACCATAGATATACACTACTTTGAAGGCAATCATGACTTCTGTCTCTCTCCTATATTTCCAGATATTGCTATCTACTCTAGGGAGCAGCAACCCCTCTACTTTACACTTGGTAGCTGTAGGGTAGCTCTCTCTCATGGCGATAAATATGCCACTGGCTTTGGGTATGACCTCTACTGTAAGCTTTTGCGTAACAAAACTACACTAAGGCTACTACAACCTTTTGAGAAAGCTATTATTGATGACAGAATGCAAAAACTCTCCCAAAAAAATATCTGTCACTCTTTTAATGCTTTTGAAAGTAGGGTAGCAAAGATACTTACACACTACGAAAAAGCCGATTTGGTGATTGAGGGGCATTTTCATCAAGCCAAACAAGTCGATAAATATATCTCTCTTCCTTCATTGGCGTGTCAAGGAGAGGTGGGTATGGTAAAAGAGGGCAGGCTGCTCTTTTTGAGACTCTAATGGTCTATCTTACTCTTTTTAGCCTCTCGTTTTTGGCTGCTACTCTTCTGCCTTTAGGTTCTGAGGCACTTCTTATTTACGATGTCACACAAGGCTACAGACCACTTTTTTTGTGGGGTGTAGCAACTTTTGGCAATACGCTAGGCTCTATGCTTAACTATCTTCTAGGGCGTAAAGGAGAACATTATCTTGAAAAAAAAGGCTATCTTGATAGTGCCAAAATAGACAAAGCAAAAATAACATTTAGACGCTATGGGGCATGGAGTCTTCTTCTTTCGTGGCTTCCCATTGTAGGAGACCCACTTACCTTTATCGCTGGGGTGTTACGTTACCCTTTTTCCCTTTTTGTAGGACTTGTCTTTCTTGCTAAGGGGGTACGCTATGGGGTGGTTATTTATTTGACGTTATTTTAGGCTATAATGGCATAAAAAAGGAGCATCTATGCCCATTGAACCCTATGACTTTGATGTTGTTAAACTCTTAAAACAAGGCTTTAAAAAGATAGAGGGAATTAAACAGCCCTTTGTGATGGCTTTTTTACTCTACATTGTTGTAGCTGTGGTTGTTCAAATGCTTTTAGGGGTGGTTTTTCCCTCTACACAAGCACACCCAAACATTATGAACCAACAGATTGTAACCATCTTGAGTTACCCCATCTTAACCCCCATCTTAGTAGGCATTATGATGATGGCAATCAAGCATGAACGCAAAGAGGAGGGGGCATTGGAACTCTCCTCCATCTTCTCCTATTACAAATTTGCTGGTACGCTCTCTATGGCATCGTTAATCATCTATCTCTTTACGATGTTTCTGCCTCTTATGATTTTGTTTTTTCCAGACTACTTTGTTGGACTCTCAGATGGTTCGGCAAGTGCACTCCTTGTACTCGGAGGTATCTTTCTTGTGTTACTCTTTGTGATGTACCTAAGCATCGCCTACATCTTCACCCTCCCTCTCATTGTTGACAAAGGGCTAGGTGCATGGGACGCAATGGAACTCTCACGTAAAGCAGTCTCTGTACGTTTTGGAAAGATGACATGGGTCATTACCCTCTTAAGCCTCATTATCGTTGCTGGACTACTCAGCTTTGGACTAGGACTCATCTGGGCAATCCCACTCTTTTTTGTCACAATGTATGGAATGCTTTATAACAATATTTTTGAGGAGGAGTATTAACCAATCAACTCGCTACACAAGTCAAAACGGTTGTGTGTCATGAGATGCACTTTTCCGTGAAGTTTCATAATGTCGTCAAAGAGCTGTTTTGACAAGGCAAATCCTACCTCTTGCTCTTTCTCTTCTGAATCCATTGCAGCGAGGTTCATCTCATCTATAATGCTTTTAGGTACGTTAATCCCTGGAACTTTGTCGTCTATGAAGTTGGCTGTTCTTGCGCGTACGATGGGGAATTGTCCCATGACAAGTTGTGCCTCTTTGGCTGTTGCTCTAATGCTCTCTTCTTTTGCCTCTTCAAAGAGTGCTAAAAGCTCTTTGGCATTCTCTAACTCATAGACAGGTTGGGTGATGATAGCACGTGCTCCGTAGTTGAGCTTTTTTACCATACGTTTTTTAAGACTTGCCATATTTTTAGCATAGGCGTTGCTCACAGCAAAAGGGTAGATGGGTTTAGGGGCAGGGGTGAGTGCTTTGTTTGAGTAGTCCACCCCTTTGTTTAGGTGGTGAATGATGCTTAAAAGCAAAGTCGAGTCACGCTCCAAAACACCCTTTACATCAGGTTGATCTGAGAACTTTGCTGGGTCTCCTGTGAGTGCCAAAATACAACGCAAGTCAAAGTTGTTGGCTCCAAGTAGGGTAGATTGTAGTGAGAGTTTGTTTTTGTCTCTCATGCTCATTGTAGCGATGACTGGTTTCCCAAATGTCTGTTGTACTTTGATAGCAGAGAGTACCCCAGACATTTTGAGTTTGGCAAGGGGGTTGTCTGTACAGGTGAACCCTGAGACCTTCTCGTGAAGATTGTATTTTTTAATATCTGCTAGTAGATGGTCAATAGAAGCCCCATGTGGAGGGTTTATCTCAACGGTAATAAATTTTTGGGTTTTGGTACATAAAAAATCACAGAACTCTTCAAACATGACTCTCTCTTTTATTAGATTTTGGTTTATAGGGTATAATTTTACCCAAAAAATACATAGAGGTATATGATGTCTAAATTAGCAGTCTTTGACTTTGATTCAACCCTGATGGATGGAGAAACCATCGATTTCTTTGCCGAGGTACTTGGCTTTAAGGAGCAAGTTGTTGCCATTACTGAGCGTGCGATGGCTGGAGAGCTTGACTTTTATGCCTCTTTGGTAGAGCGTGTAGCCTTGCTAAAAGGGTTGCCTCATAGTAAGGTAGAAGAGATTTGTGCCTCTTTACCTATGATGCCTGGGGCATCTGAGGTGGTAGCTGGGCTTAAAGAGCGTGGTTACACGGTGGTCTGTTTCTCTGGTGGATTTAGAGATGCTACAAAACCAGCGTGCCAAAAGCTAGGCATTGATGCAGACTTCTCTAACTTTTTACATGCCGATGATAATGGCGTACTGACAGGTGCAGTAGGGGGAGAGATGATGTACTCGCAAGCCAAAGGAGATATGATAACACGTCTTCAAGCTTTGTTGGGGGTAAGCCGTGCTGACACCCTTGTAGTGGGTGATGGTGCCAACGACCTTAGTATGTTTGCCCATGCCGATACACGCGTGGCATTTTGTGCCAAACCCATACTCCGTGAAGCAGCAACACACTGTGTAGATGTGAAGGATTTAAGAGAGGTTTTGGCATTTGCCTAAACCTCTTTCTCCTCTTCTTTAATGAGCAAGTCAATAGTAAACTTGGCACCACGCTCATTGTTCTCTACACTTAAAATACCTCCACAGTGATCTTCAATAATCAGCTTACTCATATAGAGACCTAACCCTGTTCCATCTTTTTTGAGTTTGGTAGAGAAGTAGGGATCAAAGATCTTATCCATAATCTCCTCAGGAATTCCCCCTGCGTTGTCATTGACACTTAAGGTAGCTTTGTCGATGGTAATAAAGATTTTAGGGGAGCTAATGGCATTGTCAACAAGGGCATCTTCAGCATTTTTAATGAGGTTGAGTAGGACTTGTTTAAGTTCACTCTCGTAGCTGTTGAAGTTCTCTACATTTCTGATATCGAGGAGAAGTTCTATTTGTAAATTGCTTAGAGAGTTCTCTATAAGGAGGAGTACGCTATCGAGAATTTTTTTGTAGTTTGTCTCTATCTTCTCTTTATTGGGTTTAAAGAAGTTTCTAAAGTCATCAATAGTATTGCTTAGGTGTAAAGCGAAGTCTTTAATCTTATCGGAAGAGGTAATGACTGAGTCATTGTCTAGCATATCGAGTTTGGCATTGAGGTTGAGTGAGGCTGCTACAGCAGTAATGGCACTGAGTGGTTGTCTCCATTGGTGGGCAATCATGGAGATCATCTCTCCCATTTGGGCAAGACGTTGTTGTTGTTGCATCAACTCTTTTTGTATCTTGTACTGTTCTGTCTTCTTTTCAAGTTCAAGGTTTAAGAGTTCATTTTTTGTAATGTTCACACGTATAGCAAGGTAGGATTCAATCTCTCCTTTACGGTTAAAGAGAGGCTCTATATTGGCATATACCCAATAGTAACCCCCATCTTTTTTAAGGTTTTTAATCTTTCCACTCCATGCTTTACCTTGTTTAAGGTTCTTCCATAACGATTTAAAGGCTTTTTTAGGCATATCTGGGTGGCGTACCATATTGTGTGGGTGTCCAATGAGTTCTTGTTTAGTGTAGCCAGAGATGGTACAAAATGCTTCACTCGCATCGGTAATAACCCCTTTGGTATCGGTGATAGAGCTGATGATATATTTGTCCATAACCAAACGAAGTTGTTGCTCTTTACGAATAAGACGAGAGAAGGCAATAACCATAATAATGAAGGTAATAACACTCAATACAAGCAAAATAAGAATGAGTAAAAAGAGTTGGTTCTCCTCTTTTAGAGTCATTTTAATCTTCTCTAGTGTGGTGCTCTTAATATCTTTTCCAATGGTATCAAGGTAGTCTAAACGGCTGGTTGTTACATTGTACCACGACTGTGCATCCATTTTTGTTCTAAAAAAACTTCTGTCAATAATCTTCTTCTCAATCATCTCTACCTCATGAAAAACCTCTATTTTTATAAGGGTTTTGTAGTAGCTCTTAATCTCAGGTGATGCTGTTTGTAAGAAGATGTCAATGTGGTGTTTTTGAAGTGCCATAAGGTTTGAAAAGCGTAAAAAACTGTTGAGGTCAAAGTTTTTTTGTGAGAAGAGGATTACCCCTTGGGCTCTCTCTAGCCCAGCATACTCTTTAAAGTAGAGGAAGTTGCTATAGGTTAAAATATTTTGTGTAATCTCAGGAATATGAGACTCTTTAGCAATATTGGCAATGGTAGTGAGTAGAAAATTGTTAATCTTACTATAGTCTTGAATGACTTCTGTTGTGTTTGCTTTATGCGAATCAATCTTCTCTCTAAAGCTTTTTATCTGCTTAAGGTGTTGTTGCATCGTCATACCATTGGAGATAAATGGACTACTATTGATAAATTTGTAGAGTAGATTTATGTGTTGGTCTGTCTTCTTTCTTTGCTTAAGTAGGGCACTATGAAAAGCACTCTCTGTACTACTTACAAATCCAATAGAGAGTCCACGCTCTTTTTGTAGCGTATGTAGAAGGTCGGAGACAATATTTCCAAATATGATTTTCTCTTTGAGTACTTTAAGAGACTCAACCTTTTGTGTAGTAGAGGTAGTAATCAGGTTTCCTAGAAAAAGAAGTACGATGATTAAACTAAAAATAGGAATAAGCAACTTAACTTGCGATGAGATTTTATTGAACATAAAGACTCCATAAAATAGTGTATAGTAATTTTTTCTATTTTAACATATCTTTTAGAAAGTAAGATAATAAAGTATAAAATTTTCTTATTAAATTGAGAAGTAGTACCATAACTTCTCAGTAAGAAAGTAGTCTCTGCTAAAGATTCTTTATCTAATTGGAGTATAATGCCAAAATCTTAATGAAAGGAGTATTTTAATGGATAAATTAACCCGTTATTTAGCAGCAAATTCTGGTAGTGAACTACACCCTTCAGAAATCGCGAAATTACTGAAAGATTTAGACGATAAGAGCTTCAATGAAGCTGTACAATCCATCCCTAAAGAGTTAATTGCAGATGTGGCTTTAGAGCTACCTGACCGTTATTTTGAAGAGGTGATTGACTCTTTTACTCCTCAGGAGATTGCTGAGTCTGTCGCAGAGTTAGAGTCTGATGACCAGACAGACTTTATTCAGGAGCTTGAAGAGATTGATAGCCAAATGGCAAAAGAGGTCTTTAATGAACTCGATGAGGAGGATCAAGCTGATATTCTTCAACTTAAAAAGTATGATGAGAATGAAGCTGGTGCCTACATGCAAATTGAGGTCTATACCGCTGGACTAGAGCAGACGGTACATGATGTTATTAAAGATTTTGCTGAACTTCGTCGTCAAGATGAGTTAGAAAATATTCACTATCTTTTTGTTACAGATGAGAAGAAAAAACTACGCTATGGTATAGGGCTTGATACCCTTTTGATTTTTGATTTTGACAAGACACTTAAAGAGAACATTGAACTCTCCCCAGAGAAGTTTAAGCCTATCTTTGCGATTGATACTGAGCCTATTGAGAGTGTGGTACAAAAGTTCCAAGAGTATGACCTAAACTCTATGCCAGTTGTAGATGCTAGAGGGGTACTTCTAGGGCGTATTACCTCCGATGATATCTACGATATTATGAATGAACAAGCCACCGATCAGATGTACCACTTAGCAGGGGTAGATGATGATGCTGAAGAGGATGAAGATCTCTTTAAAGCAGGAAAGGCTCGTGCTATTTGGCTTGGGATTAACCTGATTACAGCCATTATTGCCTCTTTGGTGATTGGACTCTTCTCCGATACGCTTCAAAGTATTGTTGCTTTAGCTATTTTGATGCCTATTGTTGCCTCTATGGGAGGGAATGCTGGGACACAGAGTCTTACGGTTGTTGTGCGTCAGCTTGCTCTTGGTGATATTGCCAAAAATGATGCCTACCGTACCATTAAGAAAGAGGTGATACTCTCTCTTGCAAATGGACTTATTTTTGCTATAATCATGGGTATTATTGCCTCTATTTGGTTCGATAAAGGGCTTTTAGGGTTGGTCATTGCGTTGTCAATGGTCATTAACCTTTTAAGTGCTGGTTTTTTTGGTTCAATGATTCCATTGTTGCTCAAAAAACTAGATATTGACCCAGCCATTGGAAGCACCGTGATTCTTACTACCATTACCGATGTAGTAGGGTTTCTTAGCTTTTTAGGGTTAGCTACCCTCATTTTACTTTAACATAAAGGATTTTTTAGTCATATGGACTTGTTACTATTATATTTTTCAGCCTCTATTGTGGTTTCGTTTATCTGTTCTGTCTTAGAGTCAGTACTTCTCTCTGTTACCATGCCTTACATCTCTGTCTTGGAGAATGAGCGTCCCAAAGTAGGGGCTCTCTTAAAACAACATAAACAACATATCAATAAATCAATTGCCTCTATTCTTATCTTAAATACCATTGCCAATACCCTTGGTGCTACAGCTGTGGGAGCACAAGCTGAGAAGGTCTTTGAGTCCTCTGGTGTCTTTTGGGTCTCGGTGGTCTTAACTTTCTCTATCCTCTTTTTTGCAGAGATTATCCCCAAGACCATTGGGGCAACCTACTGGAAGCAGATAGCCCCTTTGGCAGCCTATGTGATACGCTTTTTTATCTGGATTACCTATCCTATTATTCTTATGACACTCTTTGTAACCAACCGTATTAAGGGAGAAGATGAGGGGATGAGCCTTACTAAGGAGGAGCTACTCCAAAGTGCGCTTTTGAGTGAAGATGAGGGGGTACTTGATGAGCAAGAGTCCGATATTATTGAAAATATTTTAAAACTAGATGAGATTAAAGTCAACGATATCCTCACGCCAAGAACCGTTGTCTTTGACCTAGATGGAGAGCGTAGCATACAAGAGATTGTGGCAAAAGAGCCTGATATTTTCAAATACTCACGTATCCCTGTCTATGCTGAAGAGAAGGAGAATGTTACAGGTATGATACTTACCAAACAGCTCTTTAAACAAGCCTTGGAAGATGACACGGTACAACTTAAGTCTATACAAAAAGATATCTACCGTATCAACGAACAAGTCCCTGTCTCTTGGGCACTAGATCTCTTCATTGAGAAGAAAGAGCATATGTTTTTGGTACTAGACAAGTATGACCAAGTACAAGGTATTGTAACCTTAGAAGATTGTGTAGAGACCATCTTAGGGGTTGAAATTGTTGATGAAAGTGATACCCACGTAGATATGAGAGAAGTAGCTAAACTTAAAATGCGACTACAAAGAAGAAGACAAAACAGCGACCTAAACCTAGACTAAATTCCCCTTAAAATCCAAAATCTATCTTACCACATCTTTTTTTGTGTGGTAGGTAAGAGTAAAAGCTTTAGCTTGCTTTATATTTGTAAAATGAAATCTGTAAAATATTTGATAGTGTAAAGTAGATGAAAGGTGGTGGGTCCGCGGGGACTCGAACCCCGGACCACTCGGTTATGAGCCGAGTGCTCTAACCAGCTGAGCTACAGACCCTTAGTTAGAAGAAGTATCAATGAAACTCTTTGGTTTGCATCGTTACTTTTGAGTCCGAATTATAGCGACTGTAATCTTTAAAAACAATGAGATTTTGTAAAATACCAAAAATTACAGCAAAAATGATAAATGATGTTCCTCCATGGCTAAACATAGGCAGGGGAAGTCCTACCACTGGGGCTAGTCCAATGATCATAAAGATGTTGACTCCCATATAGACAAAGAGGAGAAATGCCAAGCCTGAGGCAAAGGTTTGTATGAGGTAGTCTTGGGCATGTTTGGCAGCAATGTAGAGTAGGTTGAAGATGAGAAGGATGTAGAGTCCTATGACGGTAAGCATCCCTTTAAAGCCAAGTCTCTCTCCTAAGTAAGCAAAGATGAAGTCCGTAGAGGAGACTGGAAGAAACTTAAGTTGGGTTTGGGTAGCCTCCTCTTTGGATTGTCCCTCTAAGCCTCCTGAACCGATGGCAATGAGGGCTTGACGTACTTGATAGCTAGGTTTGTAGATGGCATCATGGATACGCTTTTTTTGGTAGGGTTTAAGTCCATATTGGTAGATGAGGGGTGCTCCAGCACCAGCAAGTAGGGCAAGGGTAACCCAGATTTTCCAGTTGACGCCAATAAGAAACAAAATACCATAACCCGTAATGAGTAACACCAATGCTGTACCAAGGTCAGGCTCTTTGGCAATAATGACAAACGGAACAATAATGACAATGGAGAGTTTAATAAATTGAAAAATACCATACCCCTCTTCAGAAGGAGGACGCTTGCTAATGAGGTAGGCTAGCATCATAATCACATTGACTTTAATAAACTCCGAGGGTTGAATGGTAAGGTGAATCCCTGGAATCTCTATCCAGCGTTGTGCGCCTAAGATGCTTTTTCCTACAAACTCAACAGCAATGAGAAGGCTGAGGTTGACAAGGTAAAAAAGAGGAGAAACCCACCATAAAATCTGCCTCCATGGGATAATTAAAGAGAGACAAAAGACAAGAAATGCGATGAAGTAGTAGACCATCTGTTTGGTGTAGAGGTAGGGGTTTATCTCATTGACAAGGTAGGAGGAGATGACAAGAAGGGGGATGAGTTGAATCATCAGAAGGTAAGAAAAATTTTTAAAAATACGTTTATCTAGGTTGAACCAACTGCCCATACTGTTTTGCCTCTTTTTTTAGGTATTATAGCAAAAGATTTATCTTGATTGCGTAAAAGTTTAAAAGGAGGGGTAGTGATGTTTTTTCAGTTTCAAAATCTTCAAGCGTCTAAAGGGGTTGTGCATGGGGTAACCCAAAAGTCTCAACAACCCTACAAGGGCTCTTTGGCGTTACATACTCAAGAAAAGAAAGATGTGATTGTTGCGAACCGTAAGCAGATACAAGCCCATATTGAAGCGTTTGCCTCTCGTCCATTTGATTTTGTGATGGCACAACAGACACACAGTAGTCGTGTCGTTGCCATAGAAGAAGAGGGGACATTAGGGTGGGAGAGTCATGAAGATGCGATTGTCTCGTGTGATGCGCTCATTAGTAACAAAAAAGGGCTTATTTTAGGTATTTTAACAGCTGATTGTGTCCCTATTTTACTCTACGATAGAAGACACCATGCCATAGGTGCTGTCCATGCTGGATGGCGTGGAAGTGCTGAGGAGATAGTACTTAAAACGGTACAAGCGATGCAAGAGAGGTATGGTAGTGTAGCCAAGGAGATAGTAGCAGGGGTTGCCCCTAGCATTGGGAAGTGCTGTTATGAGGTAGATGAAGTGGTGGCAAAACACTTCTTCTCTACACCTCATGCGATGGAGAGAGTAGGTGAAAAGTATTGGCTTGATTTGCCTCATATTAATAAACATCAACTTCTAAAGGCAGGGTTAAGAGAGAGACATATTGAACTCAGCCAACGTTGTACCTCTTGTGATGTGGAGCACTTCTTCTCCTACCGTAAAGA
>Ga0256843_1000852_pt1 | contig 25184 bp, 21 predicted proteins | sample AlvinellametaG_FD_191572 | JGI IMG/M metagenome (GOLD analysis project Ga0256843, IMG submission 191572) | Pompeii worm associated microbial communities from hydrothermal vent at the East Pacific Rise, Pacific Ocean - Alvinella | ecosystem: Host-associated > Annelida > Integument > Unclassified ... | reverse complement strand
ACACTTCCAAAAGATGGCTTGGCTTTTGTCTTTGGTATATGGATTTTTTTTGCTTTTAGTATAAACTTTTTATCGAGTTTGATGTATAATCCATCTACTTTATAGTGCTTGAAGGCAAATTTATCTATAGAGATACCTATTTTGAGATATATAAACAGTGGAACAGTTATGACAAATAAAACAATCAAAAAATCTTTTGTAACCTCTTTGATAGCATCTATCACATGGCTAGAAATATTTGTTTTTTCTTTCATTATAACTCTTGCTTTGTATATGACTACATCCATAGATACCAAAAAAACTATTTTGATACCAGATAAAAATGTGACACAGATTATATCACACCTGCATAAAAAAGGGTATGATTTGAGCTTGATTGATGAACAAATCCTCAAATATATGGGTAAACCTATCCCAGGATGGGTATCTATAGGCAAATCCAACATAAATAGGTTAGAGTTTTTACACAAACTTACAACAACTTCATCACATATCAACAAAATCAAACTAATCCCTGGAGAGACTTTGGAGATATTTTTTCAAGAGTTATCATACAAGTATGACTATAACAAAAGCGAGTTATTTCAATACTACAATGAGTACTCACCTTACAAAGAAGCAGGGATATTGCCTGATACATACTTCGTACCATACGGTATAAGAGAAAGAAATCTCATCAAATATCTCACAAGAGTAGCCAACAAAAAATACAAAAAGATATCTACCAAATATCTAGGTGATTACAATACTACAAAGTTTAACCGTATATTGACTATAGCATCTGTCATCCAAAAAGAGGCTGCTTCAAACAAAGAGATGCCTATCGTATCATCGGTTATATACAATCGTCTCAAAAAACATATGAGATTACAGATGGATGGTACACTCAACTATGGCAAATACTCTCATATCAAAGTAACACCACAACGCATAGATGATGACAATACCACATATAATACATATAAACATCGTGGTTTACCCAAATATCCAGTATGCTGTATAAGCATCAAAGCTATCAAGTCAGCTATCAAACCAGCCAAAACAGACTATCTATACTTTATGAGAAACAAACACGGATATCATGACTTTACGACAAGCTATAAAAAGCATAGAGCCAACATCAAAAAAGCCAAATAGGAGACAATATGGAAAAAACCCTACAAGAGTTTATACAAGCACTCAATGAAGAGAGATTTAAAGATGCACATGAAGTTATGGAGCATCAATGGAAAGAGTACAAAAAAACAAACCATCCTATAACCAAACTACTCAAAGGATATATCAATGGAGCTACTGCTTTTGAGCTTATCAAAAGAGGCAACATAGATGGAGCAAAAAGGCTATGGAGTGTTTATGAAAAGTATCTACCTCTTATGAGTTCAGATATAGAAGAGTATGAGCTGTTTAAACAAGCAAACGATATACTACAAAACCTAAAAGAGAGCAGACTCTAAAGAGCTATCTTTATATCTCTTAGGTGGCTGATATCCAAGTATCTATCATATATAGTCACGATATCGCCATCCAACTCCAAGATATTGTAGTCATTGTTCAAGTCTATCTTGATAGGTTTATCTACTCTACCATAAAATGAACCAAATTTTTTGATAGTTTTCAAAGGAGTAAAGACAAAAAACCTCTCTTTGATATGAAAATTTTCAATTTCATTAAAAGTCATTACAAATGTATCTAGTTTTTTATAACTAAGTCTCTTAATAGTTAGCGTAGGTATATAAGATTCAAGTAACTTTTGTAGTTTTTCCCATATTTCTTGACACTTATGTTGCTGGTAGCATAAAGCATAAAGCATAAAGAGAAAAGCACAAAGCTGAAAGCCTTTTTTGGAGCATAGACTTCAGTCTCTGTAGGTGCGACTAAAAGTCGCACATCCTCACCCCTCAAAACTCAACACTCAAACCTAATAATCTACACAAAACTCGGAGCATCATTTGCAAAGAGTATCAAATCTCCTGCTTGGGTGTGTTGTACTAGCATATCTTGCATCTTGTCTTTGCTTTCTAGTTTAAGAAGTTTGTCACTGTCTATATGCTCTTGGAAGATTTTGTAGTTTAGCTCTCCACTTACTATGACTATATCAAATACTTCATTGGCTCTTTTGGCTACTTGTATGTTAAGCTCATCGTCCACCTCTACAAGTCCTGGAGTGATGATAACTTTGCGTCCTTGGTATGTGGATGCCAAGTCAAATGATGCCATCATACCATCTATGTTGCCGTTGAAACTGTCATCCAAGATCACTTTGCCACCTGCATCTATGCGTTGGAGTCTATGCTCTACTGGTTGCAAAGTTGAGAGCTGTTTTTGTATCATCTCATCATCCAAACCTAACTCTTTGGCCACTAGGATGGCTGCTGCTAGGTTCATAGCGTTGAACTCTCCTAAGATATTGGCACTGTATCTTACACCATCAAGTGTGAAACTTACACCATCAAGTGTAGAGCTTACATCTTCTATGAGATGTTTTGGTAGTGGCAGAGGACTACTCATATCGTGTTCTTCTTTGCTTCCAAAGACTTCTACTTGTTCGTTTGGTTTTACCATAGCACTTTGATGGACAAAGGCTTTTTTGAGTCTGGAAGTTTGAAGTATCTCCATTTTGCTATTACGGATGTTTTCCATAGTTTTGAAGTACTCTATATGAGCTGGTCCTATCTTGCCTACTACTACATACTGAGGATTGATAAGAGTTGCTATCTCAGCTATATCCCCCTCTCCTCTAGCACCCATCTCAGCTACATACACTTGAGTGTTTGATGGCAAATCCACATTGATATCTTTGACGATCCCTCCTAGTGTATTGACAGAGCGAGGTGTTGGGTATGTGTTGTACTTGGCTTTGAGTATGTGTGCTACAAAGTTTTTGATACTTGTCTTTCCATAACTAGCAGTTATACCAACTATAGTAAGCTCACTCATATCTTGAAGCTTTTTTTGTGCCTGTTTTTTAAATCCGTTAAAAAGCATCTTTTCTATATATGCTGAGAGGAAATAAGCCATAAATATAGGGATGATAACTGCTTTGTGTCCACTAGAAGCTAGTGTCATAAAAAGACCCAAGAAAACAGATATAGCCATAAATCTCTTGACTCTAGGAGTCCAAACTAGAGGTTTGTCTAGCTTTTTGTACCACATATAAAGTGCTACTAGATATATAGCTACGACTACTACACAACCTTTGCCTATGTACGCTGTAAACTCAAAGAGTGCATACGGAAGCAAAAAGTAAGCTATATGCCACCAAGACTTGGTATGGTGGAAGACAACTCTCTCTAGTTTGTAACTGTACCACTGTAAGTTTGTGATAGCGTAGTAACTCATAGCTAGTAAAAACAGAGTATAAAATATCATCTGAACTATTATCATCATATCTCCTTGCACTCGTTTGTTATCGTATCACTCACAAACTTGGCGTGTTTTAAGAAAAAGTAGTGATCTCCATCTAGTGGATAAAACTTGCTCTCTTTGATAAGTGTAGAGATCTTCTCTCCTGTATAGAGTGGTGTTGCTGTATCTTCTTTGCCCCAAAACAGAAGTGCTTTTGAGTTTGACTTGGCAAATGAAGCTTCAAAATCCTCATCTACTACATTTTTAAATGTCTCGTACATATTTTGACTCATATTGGCTACATCAGGAGATACAAACATCTCTCTTATCTTGGCAAATCCTAGAGGTTTTAGGAGTTTGAATGTAGCGATTTTGAGTTTGATAGACCAAGGTTTTTCTGTAAGTACACCTGCACTTGATAGTAACACCAAGCATTTAGGCTCTAACAAAGTAGCCACTTTACCACCAAACGAATGTCCCATAGCCACATCCACACTCACATCCAAAGTATCCAAAAACTTCTTGATAATCTTGGCATAATCATCAGTGGTAAGTACCAAATCATTGCTACTTTTACCAAATCCAGGCATATCTATGTAGATGTGTCTAAACTCGCTTAACTCTTTGCCAAAGGCTTGTTTCATTATCTCTTTGTTGCTACCCCATCCGTGAAGTATCACTAAGTTTTTGGACTCTTTGGGGTTTACTATCTCGTATGATAAGCTAAATATACTATCTTTATACTCTATCTCTTTTAGTGCCATCTTCTTCTCAATCTATATATTTGTCTTTTTTCATTTCACTCTCTTGGATATACTCACGATATAACATAGCCAAACCAAATGTCACTACGATGATAATCCCAGCTGTCAAAGAGAGTTTGAAAAATACAGTCCAACTCATAGACTCTGCCCATATCTGCACAAGCAAAAGTATCGCATATATAGCAAACACTACACCACTTATGATACTAGCTACTTTCATCACTTTCATCTTTTACTCCTTTTCATCACGACTACATAACCTTCTCTTTTGAAAAACAGAAGCATCCGTCTGACATCTTTTTCCATAGTTACTACTTCCCAGCCATCTTCGGCGTTTGCAGTTAGAAACTCTGAGAATTTTACAGGGTTTACTTTGGATTGTCCAAGCAGGAGTGAGCCTAACATCCCCTCTTGGTATATCACTACTTTGTACTCTAGCACTATATCTCCTTACAGGTGGTTTAGTTTTAAGTGTTGTAACTTATCAAAGTCATATATATCTTTGAACTCTTGTATAGCTCCATCATCATCTATATAGATAGTGAAGTATGCTGTATGCACAGGCAATCTTTTGGTTAGATGGATATAGTGAGTCTTTAGACTATCATACATCTCTATAGCCTTCTCCCAAGGGGTATTTGTATAGTGAGTGATGATATATTTTAACATCTCATTTGGTTTTTGAAGCCTGATACATCCGTGGCTATACATCCTTACTTTTCTGTTGAAAAGATATTTTGACTGAGTATCATGCATATATACAGAGTAGTGGTTTGGGAAAAGGAACTTCACTCTTCCTAGTCCATTTTTCTTGGATGGAACTTCTATAAACTTAAACGGTACAAACCCTTTACCACCTACATAATCTTTGGCATTTACTTGAGATAGTGTAAGCTTTGGTGAGTTTAGATTAAAGTCTCTATGTATCTCCATACGGTGTGATTTGAGATAATTTGGATTTCTTAGTGCTTTTGGGATGATCTCATTTCTAGCTATACTATCAGGTACATTCCATTGTGGATTTAGTACTATGTATTGTAAATCCTCACCAAATACAGGAGTTTGGAGATTATACTTACCGACTACTACCTTCATAGCCAAAGATGTTTTTCCATTTTCTATGATACGCACTTTAAATTCAGGTATATTGATAAGTGCATAGTTAGAACCTACATTTGGTTTGAGTAGTTTTACTCTTTCTACATTTAGTCTTAGTTTGTATAAAAACTCATTTGTTACATTGTCTTCATTTTTGAGACTTTTGTATGCACTGCTAAGTCTTGTCCACTCTCTGTATTTTGGTACATAAGGATTAAGTATCTGAGATATGCTCCACCCTGCTTTGAGTTTGGCTTGGATATCACTCATAGATACTTTTTGTTTATATACTTCAAAGTGTGTTTTGAATTTATCATTTTTTCTAGCACTCTGAGCCTGTTTGAATGATGCTATATCGATACATCCATTTGCTAGATTGTTGGCATATTTATAAAGCATCTGTGTCATTTGTGCTGAGTTTTCATGAGATATCACTTCATTTGCCAAAGACTCATCCCGACAGATAGAGAGGTAGTCATCTTTTTTGAGTATCTCTACAAATTCATCTTTTTGATTGCTTTTCCATCCATATTTGTCAGGTGTCCCCACACAACCACTTATCATCAAACCTGCTATGGCAAGAAAGCCCAACTTAACCCCAAATCTCATATATCAAACTCCTAAATCTTTAGCACATACATAAGCACTCGAAAATGCCCACTGGAAGTTGTATCCTCCAACTATACCTGTCACATCCAACACTTCACCAACAAAATACAATCCATCCATCTTATAACTTTGCATACTATAAGCATTGATCTCTTGTGTATCTACTCCACCTTTGGTTGCTTCAGCTTTGCTATATCCAAAAGTACCTGCTGGAGCAAATATATATGAGTTGAGAGTTTTTATCTTTTCTAACTCTTTTTTGGTGTATTTGGATGGAACCTTGTCTTTTACATCAAATTGTATCAAAAATGCCTTTGTAAGTCGTTTGGGTAGAGGTAAAAGTGTAGATAAAAGTTTTTTGCTATGCATCACACCATCCCAGTCAAAATCAGGCAAAAAGTCTATCTCTATCTTACCTCTGTCCCAAAACAAAGATATATCAAGTATCACAGGTCCACTAAGCCCTTTATGAGCAAAAAGCAAATCATCTTCAAATACCCTTCCCTCATAAGAGATTCTAGCACGGCATGATATACCACTAAGCTCTTTGAAAAAAAACTGCTCTTTTTGTAGGCTCAAACCTACCAGTGCAGGGGCAGTTGGCACGATACGATGCCCAAAAGATGATGCTATCTGATACCCTATGTCACTAGCTTGTAGTTTACTAAAACTAAGACCACCACTAGCCACTACTACTGCTTTGGCTTTTAGTTCTCTTTTATTGGTTTGAACCATAAAGCTATCTTGATATTTTTTGATATCAAGTACTTTTTCATCTGTAAATATTTGCTGTTTTGAAGCCTCTTTTTTGAGGATAGATACTATATCTTTAGCACTGTTTTTACAAAAATATTGATCATTTTTTATCAAAACAGTCTCTAATCCCCTATCTTCAAACCACTTTATAACGAGATTATTATCAAACAGACTCAAAGCATACTCTACAAAATCACAATCAGCCCTGTAGTACTCACACCCTAGTTTGGCATTTGTGATGTTGCACCTACCACCACCAGAGATAAGCATCTTGGATGCTAGAGTTTTGTTCGCATCTATAACAACGGCACTGTTTGGAGGTAGCAAAGAAGCTAGCATCAATCCACTAGCCCCACCACCTACTATCACTATCTTATCATTCATAAGTGATATTATATCTTGTTGTTTTACTTTTTATGCTAAAATCTATCTTATGAAGAGCATATATATCATATTTATTAGTATCAACCTATGTTACGCTACTGGTTTGTTTCAGATAAGCGATAAAAAAGGTCACATTATAGTCAAACAGGATATAAAACATTGTGAAAATGCCTGTTTAAACCAAAAAGCGAGTGAATACTCCCTACAAGCTTTGTATGATGAGTTGCACAAAGAAGAGAGGATGGCTAGGCTAGCAGCTATAGCCAAACAAAAAGCTATGAAGATAAAGGAAGCTCAACGCCAAGCCAAACTACAACATAGAAACTACCAACTCTCCAAACAAGAAAGAGAAGCTCTAACCGAGTATGCCAAGTACTTCAAAGGTGGTAAATACATCTGGGGAGGTACAACCCCAAAAGGATTTGACTGCTCTGGATATGTGCAGTACCTATACAAAAAACAAGGCATAAATCTACCAAGAACAGCCCTATCTCAATCCCAAGTAGGAGAAGATGTAGATATAGATAACCTCAAAAAAGGTGACTTGCTCTTTTTTCTAACCGATAAAAAACGCAAAATCCCTGTAACACATGTAGGCATCTACATAGGCAATGGAGAGTTCATCCACGCCGCATCACGCAAAAAAGGCATCATCATATCCCCTATCACACAAGGATACTACGCTAGTAAATTTGTCAAAGCCAAAAGGATTATCAAGGATGATGGATAAGTTAGAGGGTAGAGGGTAGAAAGTAGTAGGTAATAAGTAGCAGGTAGGAGTGATTTTGATTAGGGTTGAAAGCTTTTGGAACAGAGACTTTAGTCTCTGATAGCCAAGAGCTGGAAGCTTAGAGCATAGAGCCTTTTACCAGCTTTGCTGGTAGCTAAAAGCTGAAAGCCAAAAGCATAAATCTTTTTTGAAAGTAGGAACTAAAATCTAACATCCTAATATAACTCATCCCTCAAAACTCAATCCCAAAATCTACCCTCTCAATACAAACGAGGCTAAAGCCATCGGTTCCAAATATATCGCATTTTATGGAATCGGAAGCTTCAGCCCCGAAAATAACCAAAAGCCTTTTGGAACAGAGACTAAAGTCTCTGATAGCTATTTACTAGCTATGCTAGTAGCATAAAGCTAAAAGCACAAAGCTGAAAACCTAATTGTAGGGTACATTAAAATGTACCATTTATTTATTTTTGAAACAGGGACTTCAGTCCCTGCTGGTGCGACTAAAGTCGCACATCCATACACTCCTACTTACTACCTATTACCTACTACTTCATAACTAGCTTTTCCCACTCAAAACTAGATATATTTTTAGCTTCACTATCAAACTCTATACCTATGAGGTAGATAGGTTTGTTTTGATTTAGGTATTTTTGGGCATAGTTTTTGGATTTGATTTGGTTTAATGCAGAGTTTTGAGGTTCGAGGTTTGAGGTTTGAGTAGTAGTTGTTTTTATAAGTTTAAATTCTAAGATGTAGATTTGTTCTTTTAGTAAAAGTGTCAAATCTATCCTTCCACTGTTTGTTACATCTTCTGCTATGATGTTAAATCCACTAGCACTTAAGTATGCATAAAATACACTAGCATAGTACCCTTCATATTCTCCTATAGTGTTTTTGACATAGTTGTTGTATGGGATGGAAGCAAAAAGTGATATGAAGATATCTTTTATAGCTTCAAAGTTAGCTTGAGTTACAGCTTGAGTTATATCTCTACTAGCTCTTACTTTACTATCTGTTAGATAGTCTAAAAAGAGTCTGTTTAAACTTATAGATACCTCTTTGTTTGGAACTTTGAGTGTATAGTCGTTTATTCCAAATTCTGGGTCATTGTAGTGTGATTTGATAGTTAGATACCCACTTTGAAAAAGCAAAACTTCAAGTCTAAGCTTTTCTATCTCAAAACTATTTAGTAACTCTTCTCCTACAGTTATATTTTCAAGGTTTGGTATATTGTATGGTTGTTGTTTGAGTAGTGTGATAAGAAAATATGGATTGCCACTCTCCCACCAGTAGTTTTTGAACATAAAGTCATTTTTGATAAACTTTAGTATATCAAAAGGGTTATATACTCTATCTCCTAGGAAGTTATATCCATTGTACCACTCTTTAACTCTTTCTAAGTCAACACCATCAAAATACTCTTTAAACTCATTTTCTATATTGGATTGTGTATATCCACACACAGTTGCATATCTAGGAGTTAAGCTTATATCTTCTAGGTTATTTAGTCCACTAAAGATATTGGCTTTACTAAATTTACTTATACCTGTTAAAAATGCAAACTTTATATAAGCATCATTTGCTTTTAACATAAGATAAAAGCTTCTTAAAAAGTCTCTATTTTCCAATCCTCTTTTTGGATCTTCTAGGTTATCAAGTATTGGTTTATCATACTCATCTATAAGTACTACTACTGGTTTTTGGTATTTTTGGTATGATTTTCTTATAAGGTCTCTAAAACAGTCTGATGGTATATCAGTCTTATCACACTCAATACCTAATCGCTCTTGGTTTATTTGTAATATCTTTATAGCTGTTTTATGTGTATTTTCTAAAGTTTTAAAATCACCAGCCCAATCTATCTTGATAACTGGGTAAGTATCATCAAAGTCCCACTTATCATATATAGCTAAACCTTTAAAGAGTTCTTTTTTTCCTTCAAAGATATTATGCAATGTATCTAAAAAGAGGCTTTTACCAAAACGACGAGGACGAGAGAGAAAGGCGTATTGGTAATTTTGTATAACATCTAAGGCTAGAGCTGTTTTATCTATATAGATATAATCACCCTCTCTTATCTTGCTAAAGGTTTGTATGCCTATGGGTAGTTTTTGCATATTCTCTTCCGTTTTTGGTTTTTGGTATTATAGCATAAAATAGGATTTAGAAGGTAGATTTTGAGGATGTGAGACTTTGGTCTTATTTAGCAGGAAGTAGAATTCCTATTCTAAAAAGAGATTTTGCACTTTTGACAAATTTAATTATGTATTTCATTATCCCAACCCCTCCACTATCTCATCCAACCAAGCTACATCTTCTCCTTTAGCTTTCCATTTGTCTCTTAGCATCACTATCGTATCACGAGTGGTTTTTTTCATCCAGTCTTCGGTTGCTAGGGGTAGTGCTTGTAACAGTGCTTCTTTTGCTCCTTTTGGGTTATGAGCTATGACTTCTAGCTCCATCAAGGTTGCGTAGTCCCAATAGTCTGGTGTGGATCTTTTTAAGCGTTGTTTGGTAGCGAACAGCACTACAGGTAAAAGTTCTTGGAGTCTGCTATCTGGTGTATCTAGTGAACTCATCAAAGTGATGGCATTGACTCCTGGGTATGCATCTCTGATATCTGCTTCAAATCCTCGTATATATGTATCTATAGCTTTTTTGAGCCATGATTCTTTTGTAAGAGGATTTGACTCATCTTTCCACAAATCTTTATAGACTCGACCTAGTATCCCCAAAGTTTCGCTACTCTCTCCATACTCATCTATAGCCTCTAGTAGAACTTGTTCTGCTTCTTTGCGTCTTTTGGCTCGGTTGAGAGCAAGTCCTAACTGTTCTCTCACAAGTAGGCTTTTTTGTAGATATTTTGGCATCTTTTCATAGAGTGCTATCATCTCATCCCAAGCTTCAACAGCTCTATAGCTTAGATAGAGGTCTATGACTACACCTCCTTCTACCACATCAAAATCCAAAGTCTGTTCAAACTCTTTGAGTCCTTGGGTATCTTTGGCATCTCTGAGTTTACCTAGCTGTTTTTTGGCTTCGAGTGAATACTCTACTTGTGACCTAAACACATCAGTCTTTTCATGTGGGATGATCTGAGGCTTTAGCTCATCAAAAAACTGAAACAAAGGACTATCGGTTTTAGGTATCTTTTTGGCTTCTAGGAGCCATTTGGTTATGTATGCTTTATCTTGTTGTATGTTTTGAGCCATCTTGTATGGGTAAGTTCTAAGTGGACTCACATCAAAAGGCAGAGTTGTCCCCTCTGCAAATATAGAGAGTGTATGATACGCTCTAGCAGTATGTCGTACTCCTAGCTCATAAAATACATTGGCATTGGCAGTAGTCAGATCAGCGATAGCAAAATCACACAAAAGCAATCTCTCATACATAGGCTTATGTATAAACCCACCCACCATCTCTTCATCTGCCCTCACAGCTTCCATCCCTGCATCCTCGATAGCAGGTTGTATCATATCACGATACACAGCATCAAAATCTATCTCATTTCCGTGTTCATCTTTTTTGATACCAAATGGCATGAGTACGAAGCATAGGGGGGTCATGAGTTCTCCTTCTTAAAGTATTGCTTTTATTCTATCTATCACTTTTTCTTTAAGTTCATTTTCATTTGACCATTCAAACACAGGATACTGACTGATATCAAATGCCAGATTATCCATAAACTCTTTTTTACAAGTCAGTATAGCTGGTATGCCCATCCCCATAGCATACCCTATCTCATAGTAAACATTGTTAGAGTGATATGAAAGGTCAGCTATCAAAAATCTACAAGATTTTAACTCACCTATGATTTTATCTCCTATTTTTTCATCATGAGAAGTTGTAGATTGGTTAACAACGATTGGTTCATACTCAAGTTTACTACGGATATCATCAGACAGTTCATTAAAGAAGTCTCTGATATTATCTTCAAATTTATAAGCTAAAAATACTTTTTTAGAGTTTGTATTTTTTTCTTTTAATAGTTCAACATATTCAAGTCCTTTGAAAGTAAAGTCTTTAACACGAGCAATAGTTATTGTTTTAGGAATAAAAGTACTTTCAAATCTACCTTCTTGATTTAGAAATTTTTCATTATATGCTTTTTCGAATAACTTAGATAAAGTATGATATTCTTTAACATGACTCTTAACTCTTAAATGTTCAAGTTCTTGTCCATTAAGTATATATGGATTTATAAATGGATACTTTTCAAAAATATTTAATAATAACAAATTAAACTGTTTTTTTATCGTTTTATCTGGTAAACTCAATATATTTTTAACATTCTCTACTGTTAATTCGACAGGATTTATACTAAACTTATCATTTTGTTCTCTTATATAAAACTGGATTTTATATTTTTTTCTTTCTTTAGGAGGTAAATCACTTAAAAATTCTTTTACATCTTCTGTGATAGTATAGTCTCCACACCATCTACATTTACATGTTTCTTTTTGTGATTGATGTTCTGATATAAATGTAGAATATTTATCATATTCTCTTTTATCACAGATATAGCATGATTTATGTATCATATTGATTTCCTTTATTTACTACTTAACAAACCTGTTTCATCATGAAAATATGAAGTTAAGGTATATTTTTGAAGTGTATATTCGGCGATGACAGGATCTATCATTTGATTTAACTTTGCGATAAAGTTTGTTTGAGAACAAGTAGAAAATGTTTCTATAATCAACTCATTATACCCCATACAAATAGATTCTACTATAGCCGTATATGGACTACTTGCAAAATGTTTACTAAGTTCGCTTAAAAAAGTTATTTTAAGATCTTGTTCTGGTAAATCTATATAAATAAATGAACGATTTGCTCTATATAATTCATATGAATTATTGTTTTCTAATAATAAGTATTTGATCTCTTCATTAGGTTTATTTTCAATATCTAATAAGTTTTCTATTTTTGCACTTTGAGCTAAGATATTAACAAATTTCTTTCTTCCAAAGATACTATTTTCATTTTCATCTATGACATCTTTTTGTTTTAAATTTTTTAAAACTTCATCATAAAACTTTGTTGCTTGACCTTTATGGCTTCTATATTTGATTACCAAGTCCCAAGAACCTAAAACATCATACATGGCTTCTATTTGTATATTCATGCTTTGTGCAATTTTTTGAACTGATATCCTAGCTCGTGTACAATTTACGACTGATAACATTATAAAAAATAAATCAGAAGTATCTATTGTTCCAGAAATAATTCGAGAAGAGATATTATTGGTTTGTTGAGTTGATACAATCCAATCTGCTGTACAACCACATGATATTTTATTTCTATCTATCAATCTTTTAAACTCTTTTGCCCACTGCTTTTTTAGAATATTTTTAATATCTGAAATATTAGTATAAAGATAGATAGCATTATTTTTATCAAGACTATTTATAAAATCAACAAAGTCTTTCATAGTTTGATTTTCATTATGCTTAATAAAAACATATATAGGTATATCTTCAGATATAGCTGTCAATACTTCTGCATGAGTTATAGAGACTTCACCTTTCAAAAAAGATTTATTATTTGATTTTGTAGATAAAAGAGCAGAGTTTATATACTTGTTTTTATCATTATCATCCAAAATAGTACCAATATTATCATTGATAATCAAAACTAACATATCTGATAACTTAACACCATCTATACAAGCCTGAAATACATGACTTTGACCATAACCTATATCAGCATTTTCACCTCTTATAGGTTCATACCCCATTCCCTCAATAAACTCTGCCAGACAAGCTCTTGCATCTTCTAAATCTTTTGTTGTTGATGAAATAAAAACTTTCATATTTTTCCTTAAAAATCTATTTTATTTTTTTACTAATGATCTAATAGACTGTGTTACTTTTTTAATTTCTCTTTTTGTTAGACATTCCCTAAACATCATAAATTCTCTTATATATCCATGCATCGTATAATCTAAATCTCTTGCAACCATTGCTCCTTTTTCATCATGATGTACAAAACCACCAATATTTAAAACAGGGGTTTCTGATGTTTTAAGGGTTATAACCTCATCAAAAACTTTCTCTCCATTAAGATAAAGTTTTAATTTTTTTCCGTTGTATGTTACTGCAAGAATATACCATTTATTGATATCTTCAAGATTTACGATTACAGGTGTATCACAATATTTACTATTCCTATCTTTTTTACAATGTTCACAATAAAAGAATATTCTTAAACCAATGCCTTTAAACTTTTTCTTTATTTTTTGTCTTGGTTTTGGTTCTCCCCAAAAAATACCAAATGATTTATCATGATTATTCACTCCATCTCCACAGTTATGAGATTTTCTTTGTCCATATGAAAAAAAGAACATAGGTTCTTTTTTAGGAAACTTTATTGGATATACTGCAAATATAAATGTTCTTGCTTCTTGATATGATGGTAAATTTTGTTCTCTATGAACAGAAATTAAATTTTTTCCTTTAAACTTATATCCCTTTCTATTAATAAATTCTACTTTATCTACAGTTTCACCTACAATAGTTACATGAGGAAATACATTAGTTTTACATTCTTTATAACTAACTACATCACAAAAATTTTTTTCTAAAGGTATCCAAAAAGATGGTGTTTTAGGTAGTAATATCCTACTTCTGCGTATATCGTCAATACAGTATATATTCTCACGCTCTACAGTAATAAGATTTTCAATTTTTTGCTTTAATTCATGATAACAATTATTAATATTTTCAATTAGAAGTTTTTCATTATAATCATTAGCAATAGATATCTTAATAGATAATATTCCTTGTTTAAAATTTTCTAAACTATCATAAGTCATTACCTGAAAAAGAGACAAAGGAGAATTTTTAAGATGATCAGTCGTTACATCAACTAAAAAAGGAATGACTTTTGTATTATTACTTTTACCATATATCACACCTGCTTCAAAATTTAACCATTTTGCATTTAAGCTATCTTTTGTAATACAAAAGATAGCTATTTTGTTATCCATTAAAGCTTTATTTAGTTCATTAAACCAAAGTTGCCCACTCTCAATACTATTTGAAGAAACAAAACATTTTGTAGTCTGTATTATCTTTGGAATATATTCTTGTAACAAAATTGCAACTTTATGACTTAAACTATTTCTTTTTGACCAACTTATAAAAATTTCGTTTTTTTGCATATTAACTTCCCATCCCTAATTTATATAATTTTAACAACCAACTCTTTTAGCTCATCTCTTATATCAGTGAGTTTTTTATTTGCAAAAATTGGTTCATTTCTACTAGAGATCATTATCTTTATCTTATCGCTATCTCTCATACAAGCTCCTCTAGCATTTTTTTAGGATTTTTTAAATTATATTTTTCTTTTATACCAAGTTCTTCATAATCAAAAATATGTATATTTTCTCCTATATAACTTCTATCTTGACATTTACTACACTCTACAATCACAAGCTTTCTTTTCACTCTTTGATGGATAACAGGTTCATAAAGTTCTAAAAATACTCTTGCCGTTAGAGGAAACTCTGCCATATCTACTAAAGACATCCAGCACCATTCCCAACTCAATTGCCGTCCTTTGTGTTTCGTACGCTTTAGATAACTTTTTGGTGTTTTTAACTCTCTTGTAGTACCTTTGATTTCATAGATAGTGTATATCCCATTAGCATTCTGAGTGATGGCATCTATACCATGCAATGTCATTGCTATCGTATTTTCATACACTACTTTAGTATTTGGTAGATTATGGATATATTCAAAAAAAGTAGCTATTCCAGATAGTTCTATGCTTTTATACCCCTGCATATCTTCATCACATACTTCAATACCATCTGGTATGACTCCCAAAAAGTCATTTTGAATATCTTTGGATACATCTGAAGTATGCTGTTTTAAATACTCTTGTGCCAAATATTCATTAGCTTTTGCTAGATCTATAAGCATTTGAAGTTTATTTTTCATCCCACACCCCACTACTCAAATACTTAGGATTGATATATTTCAAATACCACTTAGCAACAGGCTCCATTATCCAGCCAATCACTTTGTTAAAAAAGAACTTTACTATAGGTTTAAAATGCTCTTTTTGAAATATATACATGCTTACAATCATACTTGTTACAATAAAAAGTGTACTAAAAGGCAACCACCATACCAAAGTTACTAAAGATATCATCAAAATAAATGGTATACCATACAAGTATGTTTTTGGTACCAAATGCCATGCTTTACCCAAAACATTAGAAGCATTATCCAAAGTGTGTAGTACACTATTTGTATTTTTGTTATAGTATGCATAAAACTTGCTAAAATGATCCAAATCTACTATTTTTTCTCTTTTGATACCAAAAGAGTTTACTTTTTCTTCTGTATTAAATACCTGTTTTGTTAAATAGTAGCCACTAAAGACAATAGCATCTGACTCAATCTGATTAAATGCATCCAAATCAGTACGAACCATAGATGTTCTATCAAATAAACAATTCAATGCATCGTCATTGACATCTTCTTTCATATGAATGATAGATAAACCTTTGATGATACCTTTTTGTTGTAGATACTTAGCATACCTATACTCAGCATCACGGTTTTTGGTCATCAAGATATCATTGGTACGAGATATGACATCCAAACGGAAAGTAGAAGGTCTTTTGTCCAAAAGCATCTGTTTTGATCCATCGCTTATGATGATATGACTACACTCATCAGCCACAAGAGATGCTAAACCAAGGTTGTCGTATACTCCTCCATCACTTATGCGTAAGATATCTTTTTTATCACAATCTTCCCATGCATTATGACAAGGTATCTCAACAGGATCAAAAAGTCCAGGAACTGCTGATGAGGAAGCTATGGCTTGTGCTATCGTTATATCACCACAAATATCATCATATGATTTGAAAGGATAGGAGAGATTTTTATCTACTGTTTTGTCATACATATAGTCATTTTCACCCATGCCTCGCTCTGTGAATTGCCAGTTGTGTCCATTGTTTAGCAGTGTTGCATTGATGATGATGCGAGGTACTTTGTTTTGGAGTAAGAAGTTATGAAAATGTGGATCAAATTCATCGAAATCTTTTGGAGTGATAGATATATCTTTCATATATTTAGGTGTATCATTTGATATGCTATCATAAAGCTCTTCTTGGTATAGTTCACCTAACTTTTTGGTTAAATCTCCATCATTTTGGGCAAATGTCAACATGCGTATATTTTCTTGTACACCTTGAAGAAACTTCTCTTTAAGCTCATCTACCAACTTGATGTAGTCTATAGACTGACCACCCTTTTGTTCAAACTCCCTTTTGAGCATCAGATAGTACATCATCCCAACGATGCTACCACCAGATACAGTAGATATCACTTGAACTTGGTTTAAGATGCCTAACTCAGCTAGTCTCATAAGTGTACCTATATGAAACAACGAAGCTCTAAAACCTCCACCAGAAAATGCCAAACCTACCTTTTGGGCAATGATACCATCATGGATAGATGCACTATCAACTGTGATATTGTGAATATCAAAAAGCTCTTCTAAAGATATTTTGTTAGGATCTTTTAATGATTTATATAAAGATATAAGCTGTTTTATCGTTATATCAAAGTCTCTACTGTAAGTGTTATTTTTATTATTTTCATAATGAGTAGTAACATACTCTTTTAACTTTTCTTTGGCTTTATCATATTCACCTGCAACAAGATACAGATTGACATATGATGCATAGTCCCACTCTCCAAGTTCTTTTTTGCTTTTTGTGCCTAAGGACTCTAATCCTTGTTGAGTTATCTTTTCAATATTTTCATTGTTTTTTGTGGAGTCTTGTTTGAGTAAAAGATAAGTTGCATTTGAAGCACCATAGCCATAATCTTTTGGATCATTTAACGCAACATCGCTATAGCAGTCTATCGCTTTTTGTAAATGTTCAGGCTCTTTTGAGTATTCATACCATCTTTTGTATATCGCACCTTTTAATCTTTGTGTTTCAAAGGGACTTATATCTTTTTGTGATTCTTTTAGCTTATCAAGATTATTCAATGCTTTTTTAAATCTTACATCAGAAGGTAAACTTTCATCTTGATAATAACATTGTGAGAGTAAGTGATAGTATTTGGTTAAATTATCAGCTGAAAGCTTTTGTATATCTATAGGTTCTAAAGATTTTAATTCTTCTCTAGCTTCTAAAAAACGAAAATCTTTTTTTAACTTATTTGCTATATCTAACTTGGACATCCCCTCAAATCTCCTCTCCTCTAGCTTTTAAAAGTATATCTAAAAATTTTTAAGTTTTATATAAATAAAGGTTTGCTTTGCAAGTCAGGATTGAGGATTGAGGATTGAGGATTGAGAGGGTAGAAGGTAGAGAGTAGAGGGTAGATTTTTGAAATGGAGAATTGAGAATGGAGAACGAAAGGTTTATTGTTAATTTATGATTTAGCAGGGACTAAAGTCTATATTCCAAAAGGCTTTCAGCTTTATGCTTTACGCTACCAGCAAAGCTGGTAAAAAGCTCTTAGCTCTATGCTTCAAGCTCTATGCTAAAAATAGCTCTTAGCTATTTTCAGCTATCATATCGGCGATTATTTTCTCTAAGGATATTTATGCATATAAAACCTGATTGTATCAACTGTATATTGAACCAGACTTTGAAGGTATGTAAGCTTTTGGAGCTTGATGAGGGTAAATCCAAAGAGCTACTAGATAGTACAAATCAGATACTTATCAACTCATCTATGGATATGACTCCTCCTCAGATAGCCAAAGATACTTATGCTGATATAGCCAAGCTTACAAACAATCCTGATCCTGTAGCCAAAGCCAAAGAGATGGCAACGGAAGTGGCACTAAGTGTTGATACATCTTTTGTGCAGACTTTAGATGATGCGATAAAAATGGCTGCTATAGGCAATGTCATAGACTTTGGAGCTCAAAATCAGCTAGATCTCAATCACACTATCAAAGAACATTTTAACAAAAAATTTGCCATAGATGATATAGATAAATTTAAAAAAGATTTAACACAAGCTAAAACTTTGGTATATATAGGTGATAACTGTGCTGAGCATATATTTGACAAGCTACTTATCTCTAAGATAAAAGAGCTTTATGATATAGATGTGTATTATTTTGTCAGAGGTAAGCCTATCATCAATGATGTAACAGTCAAAGAGGCTTCATACTTGCAAGATGTAGCTACTATAGTCGATACAGGAGTACCAACCCCAGGGTATGATCTGCGATATGCCAATGAAACTTCCAAAGAGATATACCAGAGTGCTGATATGGTTATAGCCAAAGGTATGGGAAACTATGAGAGCTTGTATGATGAAACTACTAAAGAGATATACTATCTCTTTATCGTCAAATGCTCAGTAGTAGCTCAAGCTATAGGTTACGATGTGGGAGAGTTTATCTTTGTTAAGCATTAATAAAATAATACATTTTGAAAAAAAACCATTTTAAGCTATACTTCCACTATGGCAAAGAAAAAGAACAAATATCAGATAAAAATCAACAATAAAATCAGAAACTATTTTAACGGTTTAGCATTTGAAGATGGTGTGGCTACACTTGATGAGGATAAGCTTGTAGAGCTTGTGATGCTACTAGAACTTGATGTGGCACTAGATGATAGAGATGCGATGATAAAAGCTCTAAGACGAGTATGGAGTCAAGAGGGGGTAAAAACTAGAGAGATCATAGTAACATACCTAACCCAACCATATAAGGCTTTGGTCAAAAACAGTGCTAAAAACAGCCCTACTCAAAGAGTAGAGAAGATACTTCATATACTATCATCCATACCTCACTCTTTTGAAGAAGAAGAGCAAGTCCTTCAAGCTTTGATGGATACCAAGATAGCCAAACTAACTCCTAAAAAGGTACAAAATACACTCTCATATATCAGACACAAACAAAGAGTCAAAAAACTGCAAAAGGTTTTAAATGTAGAGTTTGACTCACTCAATCAGATGACTTTTTATGAGAGTTTTAAGTTTGGATTTGAAGATGTGGATTTTAGCAAAGTTTTGGAGTGTAGAAGTAACTCCATAGACTTTGACAATCTTTTTAAACTCTCAGTGGAAGAGAGTATCCAAAAGCTAAAAGAGATAAAAAAAAGTATCATAGTCAAAAAGCAGAGTTTTATAGATGAGTTTTTATCCAAAGTTACTACAAAAGCACATAAGTATCTATCAAAAGAGCAGATATACACTTCTATCAAAGCTATGCCTCCACAAGTGTGTATAGGCCATACACCTTTGGATATATCTATCGTAGAAAAGATAGCCAAAGATATAAATCCTAGATATTTTGTGACACAAAGTGATGAGCATTTTATCATCCAAAAAAGTAAAAAATATAAGCTTTTTGACCAAGAGATAGAGTATGATTTGAGCATATCGTATGAAAAAGGCTTTGTGTATCACACCATATGGATAGAAGAAGATTTGCCTTTTGCACAGGATTTTTCAGCTCTCAATGCACAGTATAAAGAGCATTTTGAAAACTCTATAGATGAGTTGTTAGCAGAGATGAAAGATATGGCTTCTAAGCTTGATTTGCCACCAAGTGATTATCATAAGTTTATCGTACAGTTTGTAGCTCCTGCTATAGCATCATCAAGAACTCTCAAACTCAAAGAAAAGAGCAAAAGACGAATCCTTTTTCACTTTGGAGACTATATACAGCCTCTTCTTGAGAAACAAAAACGAGAAGAGTTACTAGCCAAAACTATCCGTGACTTTAAAAACCTATTTCCACTAGCTAGAAGTCTAAAAAGAAAGATAGTATTTCATGTAGGTCCTACCAACTCAGGTAAAACATACCAAGCACTCCAAGAGCTAAAAGATGCAACCACAGGTTACTACCTAGCACCACTTAGACTACTGGCACTTGAAGGGTATGAAAACCTAAAATCCAGTGGCATACACGCTTCACTCATCACAGGAGAAGAAGAGATCATAGATGAAGAGTCCACTCATATAAGCTCAACTATAGAGATGATGAATGCTTCAGTAGATGTGGATGTGTGTGTCATAGATGAAATACAGATGATAAGTGACAGAGACAGAGGATGGGCGTGGGCAAACGCTCTCATAGGAGCTCCAGCCAAAAAGGTCATCCTCACAGGTTCAGCTGATGTATTGGATGCTATAGTAGAGCTTTGTGATTACTTAGAAGAGGAGCTTGAAGTTATACACTTTGAGAGAAAAAATCCACTAGAGGTACTACACTACCCTATCCCACTTACTCAGATAGAGCCATCTACTGCCATAGTGGCATTTTCAAGACGAGATGTACTCTCACTAAAACAACAACTAGCATCTAAGTACCGTGTATCTGTAGTCTATGGAAACCTCTCTCCTGAAGTCAGACGAGAAGAGGCTAGACGATTTAGAGAAGGTGAAAGTGATGTACTAGTGGCTACTGATGCTATCGCTATGGGGCTGAACCTGCCTATCAAGACTATACTTTTTGCCAAAGACAACAAGTTTGATGGATTAAGACGCAGAGAGTTACTGCCTACTGAAGTGCTTCAGATATCAGGTCGTGCAGGAAGGTATGGGATAGAAGAGAAAGGATTTGTTGGAGCGTTAGATAGTCAAACATTGCAAAATATAGACAGGATATTTCACACTCCCCTACCAAAGATAAAACTACCAGTTTCGATAATGGCAAGTTTGGAGCATGTACTGCTTATAGGTGAGATACTTGAAACTAACCATATCAGCACTATACTTAACTTTTTTGCTGACAATATGGAGTTTGACGGTCCTTTTGTTGCTGCCAACATCGATAGTATGCTTGAGATTGCATCTATAGTAGATGAGTATGATTTGGATCTAAAAACCAGATATTTTCTAAGTTGCGCTCCTGCTAGTATATCATCTCCTTATATAGAGTCGGTATTTCACAGATATATCAGACAGATAGAAGCAGGTAAAAAGGTGCTTTATATACCACCTAGAGATTTGCCAAAGTTTGCTCACACAAATGAGATGCTACTAAACGCTGAAGACAGAGTCAGAGAGATTTCACTGTATCTTTGGCTTAGTTTTAAGTTCCCTGATCTGTTTGAAGATACCCAAAAGGCTAAAGATGCCAGAGTAAGACTCAACCAGTATATAGAGAATTCTCTAAGAGAGGGACACTTTACCAAAAAATGTCGCAAGTGTGGAAAAATGCTTGATTTTTCATATAGATTTAGCATATGTGATGAGTGCCATTTAAAAGCTAGACGAGGTAGGAGATATAGGAGATAAGGTATCATTTTTTTGTTATATTTACTCCTTTATACAAGCTATATGTTTTAATAGTATTTAAAGATATCTATATAAAGTATAAAATATACTAAAATCAATATAGCCAAATATATAAATGGTATAATTATCAAAATAACCTAAAGTATATAGGAGCTTATAATTGTATAAAAAATCTTTAATATTACTGTCGTTAAATACCATGCTTTTCGCATCTATACATGGTACTGTATTTGAGGACTTAAACCTCAATGGTATTCAAGATGAAGGTGAAATTGGTCTCAAAGGGATACATATCAAATCTGTATGTGATGATGGTATATCTATACAAACTATCACAAATGATAAAGGGTACTATCATATAAAAGATAAAAATGCAACTCATTGTAGGATAGAAGCTTTTACAGATAACAAAAATTTACAAGCAGCCAACTATTCAAATAACAACTCTTCACCACTTGTAGATATAGTAAAAAACTATACTCAACACAATATTTCGATGATATCAAAAGATAACTATTGCCAAAATAGACCTGATGTCGTTATAGCTGCATTTCCATTACATGAAGATAACAATATAACAAAGCCTCAAGAACATGGAGCTTTATTTGAGCTACCAACACCTAAAAATGGTGATTTTATCACAGATACAACAAAAAGAACATTACTCAAAAAAAGAAAACAAATAGGTGCTATATGGGGACTAGCCTATGATAAACATCATAAAGATATATATGCATCATCTGTACTGATGAGATATGTACCTCTACATAACCATAAAGCAGGTATGATATACAAGGTAGATAACAACAATACACTTGTACCATTTATAGATCTTGGTAACAAAAATGTTGGTATAGACGATAATACAACTTTTCCAAGAGATTTAAGAAATTCAAAAGATTATAAGATAAAAGCACTTATAGGTAGAGCTGGTTTAGGTGATTTGGATATAACACCTGATAGTAAATATCTCTATAGTGTCAACTTATATAAAAAAGAATTAGTAAAGATATCTATAAAAGATAAAAATGTAACTACTTTTAAAATCCCTAATCCCTATCTCAAAAGCGAATGTAATGCTTCTATGGTAAGACCTTGGGCATTGAAAGTTACAAATAATGGTGTATTTATAGGTTCAGTATGTGAGGATAGGATAGAAGATGGTATAGGTGCTACTATACAGAAATTTGATGACAACAACTTCTCAACTATAGCAAAAACCAATACACTAAGATACCTGAGACCAAGAGGATACAATCCTAAACTACCTACTTCAGCTGAATATCAAAATAGCAATTGGTATAATGGAAAAAAATCTCATCTACCACAACCAATGCTTACAGATATAGAGTTTACTACCAATGGTGATATGGTACTAGGATATAGTGATAGAGCTGCATATATGAGAGAAAGAGAAGGTTCTCAAGGTGATGTAAGAAGAATGTGTAAAAACCCTGATGGTTCATATACCGATGAATCTACTGCTGTAGCACCTACTGATTGTAGTTCACATAAGGTAAAATACAAAAACAATAGTGATGTATATTATGAATATTATGTTGGAGACTACTATAAAGGTTATTTAGGAGAAGATGGTCACCCTGAAACTGCTGTAGGTTCATTGGCAGTAAAAAGAGGTGATGACTATATCTATATAGGTATGGTAGATGGTACACAACTTTTTGAAGCTGGTTCTATAGGTATCTTGGACAATGCTAGTGGAGACAAAGTAGCAGCTCAAGGGCTTATCAACAATATATCTATCAAAAAAGATCCAAAAGGTGAACTAGAGATATATGGTGCAAAAGCCGGTGGTATCGGAGATATAGAACTTCTTTGTGACACAGCTCCTATAGAAATAGGTAACTATATTTGGATGGATGTTAACAAAAATGGTATCCAAGATCCTAGTGAGCCACCACTTTCACATGTTAAAGTCAAACTATATAACAAACATATCTTAGTAGGTCAAGGCTTTAGTGATGAAAATGGTCATTACTATTTTGGAGGTATAAATCATACAAACCTTATAGATCAAAATCAGTCAATCAAAAATGATACTAACTATACCATTAAAATAGCTCAAACAGAAACATATAACCAAAAAGCAACTATAGCAAATGTAAATCATGACTTAAATGATACTATAGATAATGATGCCATAACAAAAAATGGAGATCATATAATTGAACTACATACATCTTTGGATAACAATGATAGCTATGATTGTGGTATAGAACCTGTATATGGATGTCTTGATATACAAGTATTTCAAGATATGGATGGTGATGGTATCCTAACTGCAAAAGATATAGTTCCACCTAAAGGTGTCAAAATAACCCTGATAGATAAAATAGGTCATACATATACATACGCCACAGATAAACACGGTGAAGTAAAAATACCTAAAATATTGGTAGGTAAAAAATATATAGAGGTAGATACTAAAAGTCCTCAAATACCTGTTGATATAAGATGGGATAACACAAGTACATCTGTAACTATAACAAATCAAAAATCTTGTTCTAAAGTATCATTTATATATCATAAACCATGGTTCCAATCACTATGGGATTCTATAGTAAACTGGTTTAAGTCTATTATAAATACTATCTTAAGCTGGTTTTAGCTTTAAAAAACAGTACTTATCAGTACTGTTTTAAAACAACTCCAAAAATATAATATCCTCAAGTAAAATTTATTGTTTATACTAATATCTTAAATAAACTTCTACACCATAACTCTTAGAAACATTTTTATCTAATAGGTGAAGTAGTTGTGTTTGTGCAGTTAAAACACTACTTATACACACCAAGATCATAATATCCTTCAAAAGCACAATCACACCTTTTTACTTTAACTATTAATGGTTAGAATGTTGAATATTTAAGTTATTCTTTGTTATTTCTACTTTAGACTGAAACCATAGCTTTACTCTTTGAAGTCTATAAGGTGATGTCATGATAAATACTACACTTATCAACAAATTTTCATATTGCTAATCTCCATATTTAAACTCTATAAATTCAACTGGATTTACAGCTTGGCTATCTTTTATCATTTGTAGTATTAGTTTATCTTTGATTGTTCCTATAGTTTGACCTTGTTTGAGTGTAATACCTGTTTTTATCTGTGGACTTATCTTAGATAAATTTGCATACACACTGTGTACTTTATCTTTATGATATATGATAACTACATTTCCCAAATCTTTAGATAACCCAGCAAATACTACCTTAC
>Ga0256843_1000851_pt1 | contig 25210 bp, 20 predicted proteins | sample AlvinellametaG_FD_191572 | JGI IMG/M metagenome (GOLD analysis project Ga0256843, IMG submission 191572) | Pompeii worm associated microbial communities from hydrothermal vent at the East Pacific Rise, Pacific Ocean - Alvinella | ecosystem: Host-associated > Annelida > Integument > Unclassified ... | reverse complement strand
CGCAGTCAGCCTTAGTGTAGGTTAAATATTGACTTTGTATGAAGGAAGTTTGAGTTTGTTACTATTTGAGACATATAATGCAAAATAATATTTAAAGATTTCTTGGCATTAAATCTCTGCTTTGCAGGATTTTGTTTGTTCCTGTTGCTTGTGCATAACGTAAAATCTCTTTTGCTTGTTTTATAGCTTCTTCTAAAGAGGTGTTTTTAGGTTTGATTACAAATCCACCATTTACTGTTACTTGAATACTTCCTGCTTGTGGTATGTTGAATTTCAATTCAGCAATACTTTCACGTATTAAATTGACATCCTTGAAAGATTGTTCTTTTGATGAACGAGAGAAGATTAGGGTAAATTGATTATAGTCTGTTCTAGCTATAACATCTACTGGTTGTTCATGAAGAGATATAGTATAGGCTATTTTTTTTAAAATTGCTTGGGTTATATCTTCAGGATATGTTCTTTTAGATTTTGAGAAGTTATCTATTTCTAATACTGTAACAGAAGTGTAGTTGTTCTCTTTGGCACCTTTTTTAAGTGAATAAGAGTATGCTAATCCTTTATAGTTATTTATTCCTGTAATTGGATCAATCATTTCAGGATTTTCACTCGAGAGATTTTTTCTATTCATTCGTAATGAGATAGCATCAACTTCTTGAGAATAAATAGTGTAAGTTTTTCGACTTTTATCCGTTTGGTATAAAAACTCAATATCTCTATATATAGCTTTTAATACTCGACGATAATAAATAGTTGCAAATAAGACAAGAACAAATACAAATAGTATTACTTTTTGCATAAAAGTAAATTTGGACTCATTATATGTAAGACTTTTTAAGAGCATAGAATCGATCTGTCTATTTATAGTATAAAGAGCTTTTGATAGCTTCTCTTTAGCTTCACGTTCAAGCTTTTTATCATCTGTTTCTACATAGTACTCTTTTGCTGCTTGATTAAATTGGTCAGTAAGATGAGATAGTTTATTTAAATCACTAAAATACTCCTTTTCATTTCCTAAAAAAAATTTGTCAATATAAGCATATTTATTTAAAAGTCGTAATTTGTCAATCTCTTGATGAAGTTGTGTACTTTTTCCATTAAATTGGATGAGTGCTAATTCTAAATCACTTTTATCAAGCGTTGTGAGTGTTGAAATTATCTTTTTTTGATTGCGGAGATTATCTACTTTTTTATATGATAGACTTTGTTCAAAGCTTAAGAGTAGACTCATAAAAGCTACAAATAAAACAAAAAACAAATAAGTATTTAGGTTCTGAAATATCTTCTTTATAGATTGTTTCATATGGATAATTTCCTTAAAAATGTTATAATCATCTATTCTATATCGGTTGTAATTAATAATAGCTGAAGAAAAAGAAGAGTTTTTGAATTTAGAAAATTATTTTATATCACTTTTTAACAATAATCACATAGGTGATGATGCTGCTTTAATAGATGGTTTTGTCTACTCAAAAGATGCATTTTTTGAGAATGTACACTTTAAAAAAGAGTGGATGAATTATGATCAGATAGCTGCAAAAGCAATGCTGGTAAATATTTCAGATGCAGTAGCGATGAATGCTAAACCTTTATATGCGCTCTTAAGTGTTGCCATGCCAACGAGTATTACTAAAAAAGATATGCAGTTATTGGCAAATGGTTTTCAAAGCGTTGCCAAGTATTATGATTTGGAAATAATTGGTGGCGATACGATTAGTAACACAAAATTAGATATGACTATCACAATTATCTCGAGAACGAAACAAGCACTTTTAAGGAAAGGTATTCGTGAAAACTACCTATTTGCTTATACCGGTGAGCTTGGAAAGAGTGCAAGAGATTTAAAAAGGCTTTTTAATCTTGGAAAAATTCATAAAAAATCTAAATTTGTAGATATCGAGCTACGAGTTGATTTTATAAGAGAATCAGCAAGATTCTTAAAAGCCGGGATGGATATCTCAGATGGACTTTTTAGTGATTTGCAAAAGCTTTTAAAGCTTAATAGTAAAGGTATACGGTTTTTACAAAAAATACCTAAAAGTGTAGGATGCAGTGGTGAAGAGTATGAGATGCTTGTTGCTTTTGACAGACGTGATAAAAAAGCAGTGATTAGACGTGCTAAACAAAGCAGAACAAAGTTAAATATTTTTGCAAAAGCCTCACGTAACAGATATAAAAACAGATGTAAATCACATCATTTTTAAAAAATTAGGGAACAACTATATGGACAGATTTTATTCACTTGCTCACGCAAGTATTGATTTTCATTTTAAACAGACTCCACGGGATTTTGTTGTAGAAGAGATACCTCTTTATGAATTTAGTGGGGAGGGAGAACATTTAGTACTTTTTGTACGTAAAAAAAATCTCTCTACAACTGAGATGGTAGGGCAGATTGCCCGTTATCTTGGTATTAAAAACAAAGAGATAGGTTATGCTGGTTTAAAAGACAAACACGCTATGACAAAGCAGTATATTTCCTTGCATAGAAAATATGAAGAGGCAATGGAAAACTTTAATTTTGATGGGATTAAAATTATCTCAAAGACCTATCATAACAATAAAATTAGAATAGGACATCTTAAAGGTAATCGTTTCTATATAAAACTAAAAAAGGTCAATCCTACGAGTGCTGCTAAAATTGATGAGGCTTTGAAAAATATTGATAAGCAGGGTATACCGAACTTTTTTGGTTATCAACGATTTGGTAATGATGGTAATAATCATATACTGGGTGAAAAATTGGCAAAAGGCGAAGCACGTGAGCGAAATCCTCGTGTTAAAAAGCTACTTATCAATGCCTATCAGTCACATCTCTTTAATCTTTGGCTCTCACGCAGACTAGAAATTAACTCTTTAGTTAATAGCTTTGAAGTAAGTGAATTAGAATCACTGTTAAATATGCCAAATGATGAAGTAAAGAAGATGAAGGCACAATCGCATCCTTTTAAGCTTATCAATGGGGATATAATGGAACATTATCCGTATGGGCGTCTTTTTGATTATGAGGATGCAGAAGATGATTTGAAGCGTTTTAATGAACGTGATGTGAGTGTCACAGGTTTACTTCCAGGGAAAAAAGCTAGACTTGCAACAATGGAAGCACGTGTTATCGAAAAGGATTATGATGATGATATCAATGCTGATGGTGCAAGACGTTATGCATGGATATGGCCAACAGATATTGAAGGACGCTTTAATCAAGTAGAAGCACAGTATGAGATGAACTTTACACTTCCAAAAGGTTCATATGCAACTGTTTTAATAGAAGAGATAGCAAAGAGGAAAATAAATGAATAAAAAACATATAACATCAGCAGTTTCACAAACATTTGGAAAGTTTGCAAGTAAAGAGTTCCCGACATGGTTTCAACAGATAGTCAATCAAAGCTATGTGAGTCTTATGGGACTTGATATGAGTGAATTTCATGCTCCAAGCAGTTATAAAAGCTTAAATGCACTTTTTACTCGTAATCTACGTGAGATGCGAAAGTTTTCACTTGCAGCAGAAGATTTTATCTCTCCGTGTGACTCTTTGATTTCTGAGTGTGGAGCACTTGTTGATGATTATGCATTACAAATTAAGGGTATGCGTTATAAAACAGATGAGCTTTTAGGTCAGAATTTTACCCAGGAAGAGAAAGTTCAAGTCCATGATGGTGATTTTATAAACTTTTACCTCTCTCCAAAAGATTACCACCGTTATCATATTCCAACAAACCTGAAAGTCTTAAAAGCAGTGCATATTCCTGGAAAGTTCTATCCTGTAAATTTTCCTTCACTTAAAAAGCGTTTAAATCTTTTTATAGAGAATGAACGTGTTGTACTACAGTGTGAGACAATGGAAGGTAAACGATTTTATATGGTTTTAGTGTCTGCTCTTAATGTCGGTGTGATGAAAGTTAATTTTGAGCCACGTATTCAGACAAATGCTGATGTAGTAGGCGAACAAGTCTATGAGTTTGATAATCTCTATCTTGATAAGGGAGATGACTTTGGATGTTTTGAAATGGGTTCAACGATAGTTATTATCTCTGAAAAAGGTATGTTCGAAGAGATACTTGTTAAAGCAGGTCAAAAAGTGAAGTTTGGTGAGACTATTGCTAAACTTAAGATATAAAGAAAATGTTTAGGAAAAATTCCTAAACATTAAAACGGAAATGCATTACATCACCATCTTGAACGATGTAATCTTTTCCTTCAAGACGCATTTTTCCTGCCTCTTTTGCTCCAGCTTCTCCACCATACTCAATGAAGTCTTCATAGCTGATAACTTCTGCACGGATAAAACCTTTTTCAAAGTCATTGTGAATAGCAGCTGCTGCTCGAGGTGCTGTTGAGTTTTTACGGATAGTCCAAGAACGTACCTCTTTTACACCAGCCGTAAAGTAGCTCATAAGACCAAGTTTATCAAAACCTTTATGGATGATCTGCTCTAGTCCTGACTCTTCAACACCAAGTTCATCTAAAAACTCTTTTGCTTCATCATCTTCAAGACCGATAAGCTCCTCTTCTACTTTTGCACAGAGTTTGATAAGTTCACAGTTGTTTTTTTCAGCGTGCTCACGCAGTGCTTTTACATATTCATTATCTTCTAAAAGGCCATCTTCATCTGTATTTGCACCGTACATGATCTCTTTATCTGTTAAGAAACGTACTTCACGATTAAGTTGTTTATACTCATCAGAGTCAGCTTTTTCAAAGTTACGAGCTAAATTCCCTTCGCCTAAGAACTCTAAAAGCTCTTCTGCAACTTCAAGTGCAGCTTTTGCACTTTTGTCAGCTTTTGCTTGTTTTTTTAGTCGTTCAATTCTATTTGCAAGAACTTCGATGTCTGCAAGAATTAACTCACCTTCAATAATTTCAACATCACGAAGTGGATCGATACTACCTTCATTGTGAACTATATTTTCATCTTCAAAACAACGAACTATCTGTAAGATTACTTCTGTTTCACGGATATTTGAGAGAAACTTATTTCCAAGACCTTCCCCTTTAGATGCACCTTTTACAAGACCTGCGATATCAACAAAGTCAAGTGTAGAGTACTGAATACGTTCAGGATTAACAATTTTTGCAAGCTCATGAAGTCTTTTATCTGGTACAGGAACAACCGCCTTATTTGGCTCAATAGTACAAAATGGATAGTTTGCCGCCTCTGCATTTTGTGCCTTTGTCAGTGCATTAAAAGTTGTTGATTTACCTACGTTTGGAAGTCCTACTAAGCCTATTGCTAATCCCATTTCTTCTCCGATTGATATGATTTATTTTATGCCTTTTTTCAAGGCTAATATAAACGATATTATACTCAATTAACCTTATAAATTATAGCTTTTAATAGAGAAATATAGATAAAAAATTGAATATAAAAAGCAGACATGAAGTTGTCTTACTCTTAGTCTATACTTCACTTAAAAATAAAAAAGGATTTGTAATGAGTAGGGCTTATCTTGAAAATATTTCATTAAAAAGAACTTCTTATGAGTTTGTACCCAAAGAGCTTGTTGAGAGGAGAACACTTTGGTCACTTCGTATTATTTTTGATTTACGAAGATCTCATAAGTTCATCGATAAAGACAACTATATCTCAAAGGAGAGTCTCTGCTATTTTTTACAATTGCAAAAGTATGCAGAAATGGATAGTGATGAGTATACTAGAAAAGAGGTGTTGTCTATCTTATGGAAAAAGAAAGAGCATCTTGAGATAAAAGAGCAAATGCAAACTGCACCTCTTTTAAAAGAGAATTTAAAAAAGCTCTCTAAAAATATTGGATTAAGTAAAGTTGAGCGAAAACTGTTGGAGTTTATGGTGATACTTCGTGAATATAATGTTCTTGAAGAGGCTACGGATCTTCTTGATGATGAACTTAATGCTGCGCAGGTGTATGAATCACTTGCTGTTATTCTTCAGATCTCTAAAAAAGAGGTCAAAAAAGCTTTTAGTAAAGATTCAAGATTGGTACGTAGTGCACTTCTTCGCATTGATGCAAGAACTAGAAATTCAATTGAGCGAAAAATAGATCTTATAAGTAACAGTTTTTCTCAAAATATGCTGTTCCAAAAGACTGATAATGTAAGTGAACTGTTTAGTGATATTATTAAAAAAAGTGTAATTTCATCTCTTTGTATCAAAGATTTTAATCATTTACGTGAGGATGTGAAAATTATTGTAAAACATCTTCGTAAAGCAATAAAAGATAAACAAAAAGGTGTCAATATATTATTTTACGGTACACCTGGAACGGGAAAAACTGAGCTTACACAAGTACTAGCAAAGAAGCTTCATGCTGAACTTTTTGAAGTTAGTGCAGAAGATGATAATGAAGAAGCTGCAAGTGGAAATGAGCGTGTATCAGCCTATAGAGCGGCACAAGTCCTTTTAGAAAAGCAAAAGTCACTTTTACTTTATGATGAGGCAGAAGATATATTTGAGAGTTATCAAGGTCTCTTTTTTGTAAAAAAACAGGAGAACAAAGCATGGATCAATAAAATGTTAGAGATTAACAGTGTTCCTACAATCTGGATTACCAATAATATTGACTCGATAGACAAAGCAATCATTAGAAGGTTTGACTATGTATTGGAATTACCTGTACCACCAAAAGAAAAAAGACTTGCCATCTTAAAACATTACTCTTTGAATATGATTAATGAGTCTGTTTTAGAAGAATTGAGTAATAATGAAAATATAGCACCTGCAATAGTAAGTAGAGCTTTAAAGGTTGCAAAAAATACTACTAATAGTAAGGATTCATTAGAGAGAATATTTTTGCGTGTTGTAGATAATACTTTGCAGGCACAGGGACATCAAAAGGTATCGATCAAAAGTAGTACGCTTGTAGAATCACTTTATGATCCAACTATAGTAAATACCAAGACAGAGCTCAAAGAACTTATAAAAGGCATAGCAAAATCACAAAATGCTCGTATTTGTCTCTATGGACCTGCAGGAACAGGAAAAAGTGCCTATGCAGAGTATATAGCTAAAAAGCTAAAGAAGCCTCTTATATTAAAAAAGGGGAGTGATCTGCTAAGTATGTGGGTTGGTGGTACAGAGAAAAATATTGCTAATGCTTTTAAAGAGGCAAAAGAGAAGGATGCTGTTTTAGTCTTTGATGAAGTTGACAGTTTTTTACAAGATAGAATCATTTTCGTCCTCTTAAAAGTATAGAAGATTTTGTAGAACGATTAGCTCAAGAAGTATCTGTAAAGGATGTTTATAGAGGCAGTGAAGTTATGGGGTTTGTAAGAGAGTAAATTTATAAGTAGGAGTAGATATGTTAACAAAGATAAATGGAGTAAAAACTGATGTAGGATTGTATGAGCATGTATTTGATGGGACTGATGAACAATATGATGAGATGCTAAAAAATGAAAAATTATTAAAACTAATAAAAATAGAGATGCAAAAAATAGGTATAATTAAAGAGAATTTAGATGAAACACTGAAAATGATAGCAGATGAGTTTGCACTAGAAGATGAGGATATTTAAAAATGGCATATAATCTAAAAAACAAATTGGTAGTAGCAGTAAGTTCTCGAGCTCTTTTTGATCTTGAAACTGAAAATAAGGTATTTGAAGAGAAAGGTTTGGATGCTTATTATGAGTATCAATTAAAAAATGAGACTCAACAACTGCAAAAAGGTACAGGATTTCGTCTTATTGAAAATCTTTTAAAAATAAATAACTATTTTGCTGAAGATGAAAGACAAGTAGAAGTGATAATTCTCTCAAAAAACAATGCCGCAATTAGTTTGAGAATTACAAATGCCATTAATGAATATGGACTTGAAATAGTCCGTTCTGGTTGGACAAGTGGTAGAGATATATCGAGTTATCTCAAAGCTTTTAAGGTGGATCTATTTTTATCTGCAAGTGATGAAGATGTTATCAATGCTATAGAAAATGGTGTAGCAGCAGCTAAGATACTTCCATCGGAGAATGATGTACATAACTCTTTAGGTGATCAGGTAAGAATTGCTTTTGATGGTGATGCTGTACTTTTTAGTGAAGAGAGTGAGCTGATTTATAAAGAAAAAGGGCTGGAAGCTTTCATAGAACATGAGAAACAAAATGCTCAAAACCCTATGAAGAAAGGTCCTTTTGCAAAACTTCTTCTAACTATAGCAAATATTCAAAAGAAATTTAAAGATGAAAACTCACCTATCCGTACAGCACTTGTAACTGCAAGGAGTGCACCGACGCATGAGAGAGTGATTCAGACGCTTAATGTATGGGGAGTAAGAATTGATGAGGCATTTTTCCTGGGTGGAAGTGAAAAGTATGAGATACTTGAAGCTTTTGGTGCTGACATCTTCTTCGATGATCAGGATGTCCACCTTGAACTCTCAAAGTCTGTAGTGCCAAGTGCAAAAGTTATACACAAAAGTATAGAAAAATATAATGCTTCATAAGTAGACAGAAATGAATTTAGAACGATTACTGTCCGAGTATGATGATTTTGAATATTACTATCCAACTCTAAAAAATGTTGCTATAGTCAAAAAAAATCATAAAGTTGGTGTAGTAGATAAAGAGTTTAATATTATCATTCCATTAGTCTATGAAACACTCTATTTGGTTGAATGCTCTTTAAAAAGAATGATTGTCCAACTCAATGAAATATGGTTGGTGATAGATGAAAACAATACTATTTTGTTTGAATCCAAATACAACTACAACCCATTACCTCAATGGAAAATGAACTATTTTGATGCATCTTATCGATATGTTTCTTATTATGATGGATTTATAGAACATTTTCAAGATAAAATAGTTTTAATCACTAAAACGCAAAGAAAAGAGTTTTATCTCAACTCCGAGAGTGCTATGTGTGTTGATGATACTCCCTTAGTATATTTTTTTGATGGAGAGACGAAGGGGTGTTTAAACTTAGAGAGCGGATCTATTGAGCTTGATATACTGATGGATGTTCGTAAAGAGTTTCAAAAACTAAAAGCTTGCAATATAGATAAAATGCTTTCTATTGGGGTAAATCCTTATTCACTTTTTGAGCAAAAGCTGCTCATCGATGAACTTAAAAACAATGGTGTAATAACCCTCATAAATCTTATGGATAAAGAGGAATTACGATACCCTATAAAAGAGTTAGAAGATGAGTTTGATGTAGTAAATATCTCTATACCTGATAAAGATTTGCCAAGTATAGAGAGTTTGTATAGGATAATGTATACTGTAGATAATGCGCAAAAAAGCTATATGCATTGTGATATTGGTTTAGAAAAACTTGGAGTTGTACTTGCATACTATATGCATAAAAGATATGGATATAAAGGAGAGGAAGTGTTAAAAAAGATAGAAGAATTACAAAGGAATAGTATCTTTTGTGCAAAAGAGTTGAGGTTGAGTCAAAAACAACGAGAGTTTATATTGACATTATAAAGAGTTAGGTAGAATAGCTCTACTTTAAAGGATTAGGTAATGACACAATCTTTTTTATCTCAAACACTTATTATCGCACCGACTAGTTCAAGAGTGGATGAACTTCAAAAAGAGTATAGCAAAAAGCATAAGTTTTTAAAGGTGATAACACTTACTCATCTAGTAGATGAGCTCTTTGAAATATATGATGATAGTTCCATAGTACTTGATGATAGTATAGCTCTATTAATCATTTATCATCTGATACAAGATGCTAAAAGTAAATATTTTAGTTATCTCACGCAAGAGAGTGAAAGTTTAAAAACACTCTATGAGTTTTTCGTAAAGTTAGAACTCAACAGTGTGAAGATAAAAGATTTTGAGTATGCTCCCGCAAAAGAAAAAGCACTCAAAAAGCTCTTTAACGGGTATAAAAACTACAAAAAAAAGCATACACTAGCCGATAAAGCAGACAGAGTGAAAACCGCTCTAAAATATATAAAGAGATATATAAAAACCTTTGAGAGTGTCTATGTAGATAGTTTTAAAGTTGGTGAGATTACGCTCTATCAAAGTGCTTTAGAAAAAGAGTTACTTGAGAGTTTAAAAACTTCTAAGGGTGTTAAAAGTATAGCAAGACCGAGAAAAAGATATGAAAATACTCTTTATCATAACAGTGCATTTAATAGTTATGATGAGGTGCGAGTAGCAATAAAGATAGCAAAAAAACTTCTACTTGCGGGGGAGAGTGAAGATGAGATAGTGATAGTAACGAGTGACTTTGCAGAGTATGCACCATACTACTACAATCTTCTTGATGAGTATGGTATGAAAGGGTATGACACTATCGGAAAACCACTGAGTAGATATTCTACAAACAAAAGCACTCTTAAACATCATAGTAACTTTAGAGTACAAAAGAGCTACTACGAATGTGAAGATAAACTCTCACGCACACTTCTTTTAGCAAAGCATCTACAACTTCCTCTAGAGAGGGAGAGTCTTTGGATGAAACTGATACAAACAAGTGTAGTCAGAGAGAGTAAAGAGGGCGTGCTCTTTAGTGACCCAAATAAATTTTTAGGTACACAACAACGCTACAAACATATTATTTTTATAGGTACAGATATAACGCACTTTCCACCAAAGAGTAGTGATAACTTTTTATACACACAGCAAGAGGCACAAAAACTTTTTTACCATAACAACATTTTTAACGCTTCAAAAACACTTTATGATGAGTTAAAAAGACTCAGTGATACACTCTATGTAGTAACAGCTACCTACAAGGGCAAACGTAAACTATCGGCCTCTATCATCTTAGGTAAAACGATGCAAAAGAGTTTTGATATAGACTCGATTATGGGTCGAGCAGATATTTTAAAAGCTCACAAAAAGATAGAAGATAGTGAACTCTTAGCGATGCAAAAAAGTCTTAGTTCTAAGAGTTTTACTCACTATGATGGTGCAGATTTAGGAGTATTTTCTCATGGAGACAAACTCTCTGCTTCTGCACTTAACAGTTATGAGCGATGCCCTATGCAGTACTACTTTAGTTCAGTACTTGGACTAGCCCAGCCAGAAAATGAGATAGATGGGTTTGACGCAGCACAAAGAGGTTCTTTGATGCATCTATGTTTTGAGCTTTTTGTAAAGAGAGTGCAAGAGAAAAAGTTACAAAGTGTAGATAAAGATCTTCTCTATAAAGAGATGCTTGCTGTCTCATTTGAAGCGTACAATGCACAAGAGATACAGAAGATGATAACAAGTGAGAACATAAACCATAAAATCGACCTTGCCGTACTTCAAAATGGGCTTGATGATACACAGAGTGAACAAAAGGCGGAACTCGCTAAGTTTGTAGACTACTTTGTAGAGAATGAGTTTGAGTTTTTTACAAAGAGTTATGCTGAAGAGTTTTTTATGTTAGATGATCACTTTAGAGTGATAGAACTTGGTGATTTAGATATAAAAAGTGAAGCTGATAGAGAGAAGATAGAGGCACTAGATAGAGAGAAAAGATTTATAAAGGGGTTTATAGACAGAGTTGATAACCTCTCAGAGAGAGTCAACATCATAGACTATAAATCTAGTGTAGGTTCTAAAAAGATGGCTGATTTTAAAGCGGAGAGTTTACGAGATTATCAACTTGGTATCTATATGCTCTATGCTATGCAAAAGTACCCAGATAAAACCTATGAAGCGCATCTTTTATCTTTTAAAAGTTCAGATAATAAAACACCAAAGAGATACTACAACACCTCCATATCGCTTTCAACGCAGGAGGGAAGTAAAAATCTTTTTGATAAAAACTATGAGAACACTTTAAAAAAGCAGATAAAAGAGATACAAACAAAGATAAATAGTGGAGATTTTAGGTTCAACAAGAGTGATGAAAAGGTGTGTGAGTACTGTAACTTTCAACATATCTGTCATCAAGCAGTTTTAGATAAAGAGGTAGTAGATGAAGAGAGATAACCCCATATCAAACAAGTTTACAGTACAAAAAAGTTTCGCCATAAGTGCTGGAGCTGGAAGTGGAAAAACATATACATTAAGTAGAAGATATATCAACGCTATCTTAGGGTTTGACTTTTTCATAGAGTATATGTGCCAGCAAAACTTTGTGCAGTTAAAAGAGAGTAAAAAAGCAGATATCTCTCAGATAGTTACCATAACCTACACAGAAGCAGCAGCGTTAGAGATGAAAGATAGAATCTTTGAGTTGATGAGTAAGATTATAGAGTTTGATAGACTCGATGAAGATGATGGTGATTTTAAATCTATCTCTATGGCTATGGCTCTTTTAAGTGATGAGGAAAAAAGTTATGTAAAAAACTCTTTAGAGCATGCACTTAACAACTCAAACAGTGCGTTTATATCTACCATACACTCCTTTTGTCTTAACACCATAGAGTTAAACAGTGATCTTGCCAGAGTCGATACACAGCTCGCTATCATCGAAGATGATGAGAAAAAGAGCATACTCGATGAGGTGCGACTAGAGGTCTTAGCACAAGATGAGAGCATAACACTAGAGATATTTCAAAAAACAGATAAGTTTAAAGTAAACCAACTCATAGAGAACTATACAACAAATGCAAAGTTTAGAGAGAGTTTTGAGAAATTTATAGATGCAAAAGAGATAGATACACAAAGATACAAAGCAATGATAGAGGAGCTCTTTGTACTCCCTGAGATAGAAGATGAGATCTACGCAGAGATACGCAACGCTTCAGATAGTGAAATCAGAGAGAGATGGTTTGAGAGTTATGTTGCAAACTTTAAGGCGTTTGATGCAAAACCTTGGAACAGTTTTAAAGTAGAAAAAAAAGGGAAACTCTCTGCACTTAGTTTAGGAGTGAAAAAGTTTCCATATCTGAGTGCATTTAAAGAGCAGATGGAAGCTCTTTTACCAAACTATGCTCCCATAGACATACAAAAAGAGCAACTTTTTTCTTTACAACTCAAAAAACTTCAACATCTTCTTCAAAAGATATATGTTGCATACACAAAGAGACTTGATGCTCAAAATAAGACAGATTTTGATGCTATCATCGCAAAAACTGCTGAGATTGTTCAAAAAGTTGAGTTTGATTATAAATATATCATGGTGGATGAGTTTCAAGATACAAATACACTACAAAACAGCATCATCAAAGAGATCTCAAAAGGGAAAAACCTTTTTGTTGTAGGGGATTCTAAGCAGTCTATCTACTCCTTTCAAGGAGCGGAGTTAGAGGTGTTTAACAACGCTTTAAACGCTTTAAATGTAGAGCCAATGAGCATCAACTACCGTAGTGATAAAAAGATACTGAGCTTTGTCAATGATATATTTAGAGAGCTTTTTGAACAAGAGGGTAGCACTTCATGTCTTATCTCTTCAAACTTTAAAGCAAGATTTACAAAAGATGATGAACTCCAACCCGCATCTTTAAAAAAAGCTGATGGAAGCGTGGAGTTTTTACTCTCTAAAGAGGAAGGTTACCAACGCATAGATAACCAACTTCAAGAGATAGCAAAGTTTATAAAAGCTATAAAAGATGGCAAGATGAGTGGATATGAGAAGATAACTCAGTTGATGCAAAAGAAAGAAAAAGCGGTGGGAATACTCTTTGACTCAAGTGCAAAGATGTTGCAACTCAAAAGAGAGTTAAACATGCTTGGCATAGAGTGTAAAGTAAGTGCTACTGAGAACTTTTACCATACAAGAGAGATAAACGATATATTTTTACTCTTAAAGTCCATAGAACTATTAAAAAGAAAAAAAACAAAAGAGTTACAACTAAGAAGAAAAGAGAAGTTTTACATAGTTGGAGCTTTAAGAAGCACTATATTAAGATACAACGAACGTGAAATCATAAAACTTTTAGAGGGAGATAGTGAGCAGATTATAGCTCCGTTTGCTCACTATATAGAGATGAGTGATACGCTTGTACCGAGTGCATTGATAAAGTATATAGTTACGCATTCAAAACTTTTAGACATCTTCACTTACTTAGGAGATATAGACCAAAGAGCTGCAAATATAGAAAAACTTATAGAGATGAGTATAGCATTTGAGGCAAACAACTCAGGAGACCTCTATATCTATCTTCAAGAGTTAGAAAAAGATATATACTTCAACAAAGATTTAAAAGAGGATGAAGCTTTTTACAAGTCTGAAAATGTTGAGAGCGTAGAGTTATGTACCATCCATAGCACTAAGGGTCTAGCATACCCGATGGTTGTAGTTGCACAGAGTGAAAAAGGCTTAAGTGCAAATGCAAGTGGCGAGATGGGGCTGAGTTTTAACTCCTTTACCCTCAAAGGAGAAGATTATAGTGGAGTTGGGTATAAGTTAGGGGAGTATGAACCGCTTATCTATAGAATCTTAAAAAAGATAAGTAGTAACAAACATGAAGCAGAGAAAAAAAGACTACTCTATGTTGCACTTACTCGAGCACAACACAACCTTGTTATAGCTGGAAGTCTCTATGAAAAATCAGATGGCACAGTAGGTTTAAGTACAAACAGCTACCTCTCTTGGATAAGTTCAAAAGCGTTTGCTTTACAAGATGAGGTACTCTTTGAAGACAGACAGAACGATAAGATTGAATTTGTAGATAGAACTAAATTGAGTGATGTGACAGGAGAAAAGATAGCACCAGAGAGTTTAGAGAGTGTGATATATGAGGAGCAAGAGGTCACATTTAAGCAGGTTGCAAAAGAGATAGCATCAAATGCTAAAGAACATACTATCATCAATGAACATATAGTACAACAAGCAACACTTGGAACTGCTATACACTCTGTTATTCAACGTTATTGGCATCAACTAGAAGATGACGATATTTTGCAAAAGATATATCTTAAATATGGTATCTTTGATGAGCAAAATAGAAATAAGATGCAACACTATATCGCAAATTTTAAAACGACCTCTGTGTATAAAAAGTTACAAAGTGGCGTTACACATCACTTTGAGATGGAGCTTAACAGTTTTGAGTTAGAGAAACAGACTCAAGGTATTATAGATCTGCTTTATTTTGATGAGAAAGAGGAAGGTTGGGTGATAGTTGACTTTAAATCTAACAACGTGAGCAATGTGAAAGATTTGGTAAAATTTGCAAAAGAGCAGGGGTATGATAAACAGTTAGATACCTATGCAATGCTTTGTGAGAGTAAGGGTATGCGAGTTGTTGATAAGATGTTGTTGTGGTTAGATAGAGTTTAAAGAAAACTCAAAAAGAACTAAAAAAAGGAAGAAAATGATAAAAAGTGCAAGTAGTATCTCTGTAGAAAAGATACTAGGGAAAGATGATAACAACAAAGGAATCTACTATAAAATTCCACCTTATCAGAGGGAGTATTCATGGCAAAAAGAGAATTGGGAAAAACTCTTTGATGATATTTTAGAAAATGATAGTGGGTATTTTTTAGGTTCTATTATAAGTATAGATGAGGGTAGATATGCTAACTTGATAGATGGTCAACAAAGGTTGAGTACTATCTCTCTCTTACTCAATGCTCTTTATGCTGTGATTACTACTTACAATGAAACCTATTCAGAAGAGAAGATTTTAGATTATGTTGAAAATGAAAATAAAGTTTTATCTTATGGAAAAATGAAAAAGTTACTTTTTGATGATGATATAAAACTTATACTTTCTATACAAAATCAGAATCAAAATGATTATGAGTATCTACTTTTTGCAAATAGAGTAGATAAAAATATTTTAGCAAAAGAGAAACCACCATATTTTGGTAAACGTAAAGTTAGCCGTGCATTTGAGTACTTTAAAAATAGACTTCTGGAAGTAGATAGTGATGGGGTAAAACTCTTTGATATTGATGATATATTTGAATACCTTACGAAAGTTGTATCTGCGTTGATGGTGAAGATAGAGGTAGATGATATATCTTCAGCATTCACACTTTTTGAAAGTATTAATAACAGGGGTATTCCTCTTACACCGATAGATCTGATTAAGAACTCTATCATTGGTAAAATAGGGAAAAACCCTGAACAAACAAATGTCAGATGGCAAACGATAGTGAAAAACATAGAGAGTTATGATGACCAAGTAAGGTTTTTACGTCACTATTACCATGCATTTCAAACTAATCCTAAAGTAAAAAGGGGAAGTTATATAAAAGCTACGCGATCAAACATCATAAAAATTTACTCAGAACATATTCAAAGTGATGTAAACTTTATTTTTCATGAGTTGATAGATAAGTCAAACATATACACTCTCTTTGTGAATCCAGACAATATTGACGCAACAAGTTCATTTTACAAATATACAGATAAACTCATAGACTTAAAGCGATTAGGTGTTGCACCATCTTACTCTTTGCTTCTTTACCTCTTTAGTGAACAAGCCAACAATGACCTACTTCCTTTACTAAATTTTCTTGAAAATTGGTTTATAAGACGTCATCTGAGTGATTTTCCTGGAACAAGTAAACTTGATCAAATCTTTTTAGATGTCATAGGTGATATTTATGCAAAAGCGTATAATTTTGAATCTATAAAAGAGCAGATGACTACAAAAGAGAGATACCTAAGTGATGAAAAATTTGAAGAGCTTCTTTTAAATGATGATCTTTACACAACAAACAGTGGTGCGACACGATCTCTCTTAACAAAACTAGAAAAGTCAAAAAGAACCAAAGAGACAGCAGTAGATTTTTGGGAAACAAGAAAAAACAAGTTAGTATGGTCGATAGAGCATATACTTCCTCAAAACCCTGATGCAAAGAGTGATTGGCTCAATTTTTTCAGTGAAGAAGAGATGAAAGAGAGTGTTCATAAGTTAGGCAACCTTACATTAACTAGATACAACGAGACTTTATCAAACAAGTCATATCTAAAAAAGATTTCGGTAAAAGATAGTGATGGTAAAGATATAGGTCTTAAAAGCAGTAATGTAAAAATAAACGATTTCTTAAAAGAGAAAGAGGATAATGTCTGGGATAAAGATGCTATTAGTCAAAGAGGAAAAAGTTTAACAGACGAAATTTTAACATTATTAAAAGATTAGGTTGTAAGAGTGCAAGTAGATTTAAAGAACATAGATGAAAAATGGTTCTCAGATAGGTTAGAGTTAGTACTGAGTACAAAGGGTGCAAAAAAAGTTTTTGATGTAAAACTTGCTGAGAAATTTGTGCAAAAAGTGTATGGTGATGATAAGAAAAGAGCACTTGCTAACTCTCTTGTCATTAGAGAGTACCCCATAAATGTTAAACGAAAAAACAGAGCAAATAAAACAAAGTTTATAGATCTGGTGTATTTGGATTTAGATAAAAATGATGGTGTAATCATAGGCATAGAAAACAAGTTTCTAACGCAAGATAGTGAGCATCAAATCGAGGATTATAAAAAAACTTTACAAGAGCTCTATGGGAAGAGTTTTGATGTAAAGATACTCTATTTAACACTTGATGGAAGAGATCCTATCAACTATAAGCAAGATTGTAAAAATGATGATTCTGTTGTTTGTCTCTCTTGGAGAGAGGATATTTTAGAACTACTTTTAGAAAGTGCATTTTCTAAGATGCAGAGCAAAGAGAGGCTATCACTTGAAGAGATGGTAGAGTCTTGGAAGCGAAAAAGAACAACTAAAAAGGAGATAGATAGCAAAATGGTTGAGCTTATCGATATCTTGATAACTATAAAGGAGTTATCACTCTCTCAAGGTGCTTGTAAAAGCGATAAGGAAGAGGAGGTTGTATCTTTAGTAAAAGAGATTCTTTCTAAGTTAGAATCAAAGATACATAAAGATTCACTATCGTTTAAGTATATAGGAAAGTACTACAAGTTAAGTTATAAAGATGAGAATCTCTTTCTTCCTATATCTATAAACAAAGATCAGATAAACAATATGATAAAACAGTTTTGTATCCAAATCTCTAAAAAAGAGTTGATAGCAGAAGATGAGATAGAGAAGATATTGGTTACGTTAGATCTCTCTAAGATAGAAGATTGTCAATGTAGCGTTATTAAATACTTAAAGAAGCAGACATAAAATTGTCAAATCAATCCTTTATAATTTTAAAAATAGGCATAAAGGATTAACATGAAATTATCAGATATAGTAGATATAATAGTTCCACATACCATCAAAAAAGCTTTGGATGGTGATGAAGTTTTAGTAGTACATCAAGAAAACTTTTCAAAATCAGGGTTTACAATTACAGATCAAAAAATAGACAATATTGTAAACACTACATTACAAGATAAAAAATACCTCTTAAGTGAGTTTGATATTTTACTCTCTAGATATGGGGAGCCTTTTAAAGTCGCTATTGTTGGTAGAATAGCTAAACCTATTTTAGCAAGTGAGCATCTATTTGTTTTGAGAATTAAAAAAACTAAAAATTTTCAAGAACTTGCTATAACTCTTTATATGTATTTCAAATCCTATAGAGGTCAGTTGGAACTATCTAAACTTGTTTCACCACTTGCTTCAAGAACGTTGATAAACAAAAAAAATCTACTAGATTTAGAACTATCAAACCTATATGAAAATATGACAAAAGCAAATGAACATTTTTACAAAGAGCAAGAGTTGTATGGTGAGATATATGAAACATATAAAAAAATTGATGAGATACATAAAAGTTTTGATGATAAAAATGCCGTAGAAGATCTAGGTACTTGTAAAATGTGTAAAAAAACACCTGCAACGCATCTAAGAATGGATACTTGGCAACCTTGGAAAAGAGGAATTCCTATGTGTGATGAATGTTCTAGAAATATTCTATTTTAAAAATAAAAGAGAGTATCTATGCAAGAAGAGAGATACATACAAGCATTGCAGTTACAATATGATACTTTTTTATATGATGAGTCAGTAATGCAGGTTGCGATTGTTGAAGAAAATGGGAAAATAGGGGTTGTCGATAAAGAACTCAATATTGTAATTCCTCTGATCTATGAGACACTACTACTTGTAGAATTTGAAACGAGGAGAATAGTTGTCCAAAAAGACTCTCTATGGATGCTTATAGATCAATTCAATGAAGTTCTTTTTTGCTCGAGACACAATTATGATAATAGTTTAATAGGACTGATGGATTATTTTGACTCTTCTTATCGCTATGTAGAGTATTTTGATGGTTATATAGAACATTACAACAAAAAGATCGTATTAGTAACCAAAGATGAAAAAAAAGAGTTTTTTATTGAAGCAGAAAGTCTATTTTGTATCGATAATGGTCCATTTGCTCTTGTGTATAAAGAGAATGAAAAAAGGCTTTTAGATCTGCGAACGGGGAAACTGCAAAGTGATCGACTTTTTGAATTGCCAAAAAAAGGTTTTGAGATCTTAGGTGCTTATGAAGTTGATGATATTTTATGTGCCGGTGAAAAACCATTTTCACTCCTGTATCAAAAAAAAATCGTAGAAGAGTTACACAATAATGGGATTACAACTATAATCACGCTGATGCAAGAGAGTGAGCTTACAAAGTATGATAAACAAGATCTGGGAGAGTTTCAGGTTTTATACTTTCCAATGAAAAGAGAGACTTTTCCTACTATGGATTTGCTATATGAGATTATGTATCACATAAACAACAGTAAAAAAAGTTACATTTATTGTAATAGAGGAGTAAAGAGGGTCTCTTTGATCATTGCATATTATCTTTTTAAAAAGTATGGATACAGAGAAGAGACTATTTTCAAAAAGATACAGCAGTTACAAGCGACATCAAAACTACCAGAGACAACATACAATTCTCAATATTTAGAGTTTTGTAAGCAGTTTAAAATTTAAGAAGCATTGAGATATTAAGTAAGTTTTTGAAGGAATTTTTTTAATTCTTGCTTAAACTGCTTCTTTAATGAGTCTGGAGATATCACTTTAATATGTGGTATCCAATATCTTAGCAAGGGTAAAAGTTCCATTTCATGAGTGATTTTGATAGATATCTCACTACTACCATCATCATACTCTTTTAAAAAAGATTGTGTAGAGGAGATAGGTTTGCGTTTTAGGATTTTTGTTGCTATCTCATCGAGTTCAAGAATTACTTCAAACGGTGTTACATCTTTTTCAAACCAGATGTTGATGGCATTTTCAAGTGTCTCTTCAAGTTTTTTAGTAGTGTGAAACTCATTTTCTTTTATTTCTATATTACCAATACTTTTGAGATGATATTTTTTAAGTTTGTCATTGCGCGCATCTAGAGCAACAAGATACCAAAATCCTTCAAAGATAACTATCTTTAGAGGTTTGAGATCCAGTTGATGGCAATAGTCTCCAAAATTATAGAGACATGATATCTCACGCTTTTCTTTGATGGCATCTTCAAGTTTTGCGATTTGTGAAAAAGAAGTTGTAATATCTTCGATATTGAGTTTTGCATAAATAGGATTAAAGTGATCATTTTTGATTTTCGAGAGCAGCTGTTTTGCTTTTGTAGAAAATTTTGTACCAAGCCCATCTGTGAGTTTTTCTAAGATATCTAAAACTATCATATCTTCAACAGAACTGTTTTTCTCTATCTTAAAACCCTTTTGCATCTTCCACTTTTTCTTATCTTGGTAGATAGGGTAGAGGCTTACTAGTCGTTCATTGAAGTCTCTTTGGATAGTACGTGTACTAACATTAAATTCTTGGGCAAGTTCTTTGATGGAGAGTGCTTCACCACTGTTGAGTCTTGCAATGATATTATTTAACCGTGTGAGTGTTTTGTCATAGTCATGTTTATATGCCATTTTATTTGACTAATAATGATTTATAGCTTTATTTTTTTACCATATTCAACTATTTTGACATCTTTTTCAAGTTTTTTTTCTAAAACTTCTTTGAGTACTTTTTGACTTGCATATTCACCATGAACTAAAAAGATTTTTTTAAGTTTTTTAATTTTTGAGATCCATTGGATGATTCCTTTTTGATCTGCATGAGCTGAAAAGCCATTTATTGTGTGTATGGAAGCTTTTACTATGATATCTTCACCATAGATATTGATCCATTTTGCACCTTCAACTATTTCACGTCCTAATGTTCCGTTTGCTTGAAATCCTACAAAAATAATAGCATTCTTTTTATCCCAAATACGATGTTTGAAATGGTGAATAATACGTCCACCATTACACATACCACTTCCGGCAATGATTATCGCTCTGCTTTTGATATCGTTTATACCTTTAGAAGCTTCAGGTGTAAGTGTATATCTTAATGGTTCAAAGTTAAATATTGCGCCATCTTCATCAAGATTATGTTTACATTTTGCAGATAGGTCCTGTGTATATCTTCTATAAACTTCTGTTGCTTTTGTTGCCATAGGTGAATCAAGGTAAATTTTACATTTTGGAAGCTCTTTATTTTCATACATATCTTTTAATATACATAGAATCTCTTGAGTTCTTTCAATAGCAAAAGAGGGTATAAGTACATTTCCTTTGTTTTCAAGAGTTCCTTTAATTACTTGTTTAAACTCTTTTATGGTTTTTTTGATACTTTGATGTTCTCTATTTCCATATGTAGACTCTACGTAAAGATAGTTTGCTTTAGAACATTTTTGTAAATTTGGAAGGACAAGATGATTATTATTACCGATATCACCAGAAAAAACTATAGTTTTTGAGATACCATCTTGTGTATATGATAGTTCTATAAATGCAGAACCCAAAATATGTCCAGCATCTCTAAAGACAAAACTAACACCTTCAAAAAGGTCATAATAGGAATCATATTTTGGGTTGATCCAATCAATTTTACTAAATGTTTTTTCAACATCTAAGGGAGAGTATATAGGCTTTTGTAGTTTTTTAGTTCTATTTTGTCTTAGTGCTTTTTTGTAGCGAGTTTCAAAATCTTCGGTCATTATCTTAGCACTATCCATAAGTATAATGTAGGCTAAATCCATCGTTGCATCGGTAGCATAGATTGTGCCTTTAAATCCTTCTTTGATGAGTTTTGGAATCCGTCCAACATGATCTAAGTGGCCATGAGTAACAAGAAGATAATCAATCTTAGCTGGATCAAACTCAAAAGGTTGACCATTTTTCTCTTCCTCTTCTCCTTGAAACATTCCGCAGTCTATCATGATATTTTTACCATTAATATGCATTAAATGGCAAGAACCTGTAACTTCTTTTGTCGCTCCGTATGATTGCATTGTAATCATTTTGTTCTCCAAAGATTTATATTTTACAACCATTATAACACTCAAAAATATATGAAAAGTTGATATATAACAATAGTTTGATTTAAATATATATGCTATAATTGACTAAACGATTAGTTAATTAGGTAGAGAGAATGAAAAAAAGAGATGCGAAAGTTACTCAAAAGAAAATTATAGAACAAGCAAGAGAGCTCTTTTCAAAAAAAGGCTTTGATGCAACAACAATTGATGATATAGCACAGGCTAGTGATGTTAATAAAGCTCTGATTTATTATTACTTTAAAAACAAGTCAGGGCTATATAGTGAAGTGATGAGTAAACTTTTTGATGCTATTTATACAGAGGTAAAAGAGGCATCAAAAGAGAGTAGTTCTTCTATGGAAGAGTTACAGATTTTTATAGATACCTATACTACTTATGCAGATAAAAATCCTTACTTTTCAGCTTTATTATTGCGTGAGCTTAGCGATAGTGGTGCACATTTGCCAGATGTAATGTTTGCAAGTATGCGAAAAGTTTATGGACTTTTAGGTGAGATACTAAAACGTGGTGAGGAGAATGGAGTTTTTAATAAATCGATTCCCATGGTCGTTCATTTTATGATAATAGGTGGGATAAATCTTATGGTGACAACAAAACCACTGCGTCAAAAAGCAGAAAAAATAGATATAAATGTAGATACATGTAATAGTTGTAGTGCTGATGAGATATCAGCATATATATTTCAAACTATAAAAAAATCTTTGGAGGTAGAGTAGATGAAGAAAATGGTTTTAGTTGTGGCTTTTCCATGGCTACTACAAGCACAAAGTATCCCTGAACTTTTTGATGCACTCAAGTCACATGCCCAGATAAAAGCAGATACTATGATGGTTAAAAAGAGTGAAGTGCAAAAGAAGATGGTGACATCGACACTCTATCCCAAAGTGGATCTTTTTGCCTCATATGATAACTACAATGAAGCAACAGGGATGCTTCCCGTTCCACCAAATACATTGATGAATATGGTGAAAGATCAAAGCATACCTCAACCTTTTAGCAACAATATCTATAGAGCTGGTGCTAAATTCTCTATGCCTATTTTTGTAAAGTCAATCTATACAACAGCTAAAAAAGCTGAAGCAATGCAGCGAAGTGCAAAAGCAAAAAAGAGAATCAATATCCTTCAAAATGAAGCTTTAATCGTTGGAGCCAATGCGAACTTTTTATATTTAGTTGCACTACAAAAGGCACTTGATGGTAAAGAGAAATCTCTTCGAGCTACACAAGAGACTGTAGAGATAAAAGTAAACAATGGTCGATCTCCTGCATCTGCACTCTATAAGATAAATGATTCACTTCATGAGATAGCAATTGCTAAAAATAATATAGAGCTGCAAAAGCAAAAGCTAATAAGTTCTATAGCAAGCTTAACTGGTGTGACTTTAGAAAAGCCTGTAGTTATGCAAGAGCTCAAAAGTTATATAAAAGGTGAGTTCGGTTCTCTTGAACCAATGCAAGAGAAGATAAAAGCAGATAGAGTTAATGTAAAAGCTCAAAAAGAGAAGCTTTATCCTGCCTTGTATGCTCATGGAAGTTATATCTTCTCAAGTGCAAAAGCATATAACAATGACAAAGATATAAATGAAGAGTATGGGAATGTTGGTGTTGTTTTAAACATACCTCTGTTGGAAGTGCATCAGTATGAAAGTATAGATCTTGCAAAGGTAGAGTTGCGAGCATCGGAAGTAGAACTTGAAAAGCTGCGTGAGGAGCTGCGTGCTCAGGCAAATATGCTAGAAGCCTCACTACCACTTTTAGAGAACTCACGCAAGTTATATAAAGAGAGCGTAGAAGATAAACAAAAGCTTTTAGAGATTGCAAAAGTAGCTTATGAGAGTGGAAGAATGTCTACTGAAGAGTATCTTCGTTATGAAGATGCTGTTGTTTCTCAAAAGGCAAATTTATATAAAACAGAGGCAACAAAGTGGCAGACAGTGATGCAGTTAGCAGTGATTTATGGAAATAATATTGAGGAGATGGTGAAATGAGTAAAATTATAAAAGTAGGTGTGGTACTGCTTCTTGTTGCGGGTGTAGTATTTATTGCTATAACAAAGTTAAAAGAAAAAGAAGCACGGAATGCTTCAGCACCTGAGGCAAAAATATATCCAATAGTTGTTAAGACACTTAGTCCAAAAGAAAAAGATGTCAAATTGACACTGCCGTATCTTGCTGAGGTTCAAAATGATAAAGATGTTAAACTCTCTTCACGTATAGCAGCACGTATAGTGAGTATTAAAAGAAGTGGGGCCCTTGTTAAGAAGGGTGAAGTAGTTGTACAACTTGATACTACAAATATTGAGAGTACATTGGCAAGTTTAAAAGAGGAGTTAAAATCAGCAAAGATTTCTCTTGAAAATCTTGAAGCAACACACAAAAGAACTTTAGAACTTTTAAAAGTACACGGTGCTTCCATAGAGGAGTCTCAAAAAGAGGCATCTCTCATTGCAAAAGCACGAGCAGGAATAGTGGCTCTTAAACAAAAAGAGATAGAGTTGAAAAACAATCTCTCATACGCAACTATCACTTCACCGGTAAATGGTAGAGTAGCAAAAACATTCTCAAACCAAGGGGCTTTAAGTGCACCTGGAAAACCACTACTTGCTATTAGTTCATCAAATGGTTTTTATCTTTTAGTGCGTGTACCAACAGAGTTACCACTTATTAGTGTTGATTTTGCTGGTAAAGAGTACAGTGTAACGGCACTTGGATCTACATTTCATGGGCTTGCTGAGTATAAAGTCTATGTAGGAAACAAAAAACTCACAACGGGAGATCGTGTAGAGGTCAATGTAGTGACTTTTCATCAAAAAGCGGTATTACTACCATTTGATACTATTTTAAATAGAAATAACAGAAGCTATGTATTTTTAGTCAAAGGAGATAAAGCAGAACCAAAAGAGGTGCATATCATTCAAAGTGCACAAGAGGGTGTTGTTGTTTCTGAAGACCTACAAGGCAAACAACTCGTTGTTGCAAAGCCTGATATTCTTTTAAGACTCTTAAGTGGATACAGTTTAGAGGTGAAGGAGTAGGGTATGTTTGAATTTTTTTATAAACGCCACTATGTCCTTTATGCCATAATTGCCATCCTTTTTATGATGGGGACAGTTGGTCTTTTTACACTGCCAAAAAACCTTTTTCCTGATTCCAATCCAC
>Ga0256843_1000850_pt1 | contig 25223 bp, 28 predicted proteins | sample AlvinellametaG_FD_191572 | JGI IMG/M metagenome (GOLD analysis project Ga0256843, IMG submission 191572) | Pompeii worm associated microbial communities from hydrothermal vent at the East Pacific Rise, Pacific Ocean - Alvinella | ecosystem: Host-associated > Annelida > Integument > Unclassified ... | reverse complement strand
ATCGGTCTCCGGATTATATCCGACAACACCTTTATAGATGGTGCCAAGCCAAATAATATTTTTTTCGTGGTCACTGATTAATTGACTAAACCCATAAGGTGTATGGTTGTTAAAAATGTTATTTAAGTTAGGGTTAATCCATGAGCCGTCAGGTTTTAATTCAAATAGTGGTTTGGCATTACTGACTCGTTCGGATATCCAAAGATTCATATTTTTGTCAAAATCCATAGCAAAAACCCTTGTTCCGGCAACAGGTTCGTTAACGAGTGGGCTGTTGTGTTCATTGTAAAGTATTTCGGGTACTTTATTGTTTAGTTTTAAAATACCATCACCTACCGAAGACAAATACACTATTTCGGGATTTGAAGGGTGGGCTTTAACATAGCAAATATCTTTAATATTTAACTTATTATACCTTATGTTGTGCCATTGTTTTTCTTGAAAAGTACTCACGCCTCTTGCACTGTTATAAGGAGCATAATCAGCGCTGTGTTTACCATATACAACCCATACATTTTTGTTTTGTACATCTAATGAAAAAGGGTAATTGTACAATGGGCAATTAGGATGAATTTCTTCATAATCATGAGCATTAACAGCTACTTTTAACAGTCCGTATTGTCGACTGCCTATGTAAATATTCTGACCTAGATCAATACTTGTATTGGTTAGAAAGTTAGTGTTGGTTGTAGGAGAGTATGTAGTAACCGGTATGTAATTCAAATCAAAAATTTTAATTTTATTTGGAAAAGAAACACAGATGTAATTATTGATTGTAATGTCGCCTATATCTTCATTAAATTGCAATACTTCTGTAATGCCACCGGTTGTTATTTCATATACTTTTCGCCAATGTTCGCCTATCAACTTGTTGTTGAAAATGCGCAATTTTCCCCATGGTAATCCTGCAATTGTAGTCCACACATTAAAGTCGAGTAGATTGGCATTTTCGTCTGCATATTTTAATCCATTTTCTGTTGCAATAAATATTTTATGATTAAAAAAACGGATGCTATATACTTTTTCATATGATCCGTTACTGGCAGTATAATAAGTGTCACCAAATTCGTAATTATCTATGTTATAGATAGATATGCCGTAATCTGTTGCCAAATACAGCAAGCCGTTATTAGTGGTAACATCGTTTAATTTTTTTCTTTCGGCAGGAATAAATGTGTTATAATCAAGTTCGGGTGATTTATGTACATTTTTTTGTTGATCAATTACTTCGATTAAGCCACCTTTGTCAAAAATAAATGTTTTTAGAGAGGCTTTGTCAAAATAAAAATTACTAATTTGGTTACCGGATAGTCCATTGATACTTGAAAATTTTTCAATTTCACCTGAGGTAGTATCATAGCTAAAAATAGCATTGTCTGTTTGGGCAATAATTGTATTATCATTTACCTGTATATGATGTACATTAAGGTACGAAAAATGATCAATCCAACGATTGTCTTGTGCTTTTGTGATGAAAAATATGCTGATTAATAGTATGCTAAATAGCGTTTTTTGTCTCATTTATTTTGAATTTTTGTGCGTATAAAAATACAAGTTCAAATATAAACGAAAAAAATGACATAAAATTGGCTTGATTCTTTTTTAAAATATTATTAGAATAATTTTTATTATCTTTGCAATGTATTAAAAAAAAATACAATAGTAAAGTGATTGTATATATTTGCAATAGTTACATTTTAGTTGAAAAATAAAAACAATACATGAAAAAAAGTATCACATTTTTTTTTCTCTTCTTTTTGTTGAATTTACAAGCTCAGGGAGAGAATGGTAGTTATTTTGGTTTTTATGCAGGAGTGAATCAGGCATTTTTACATTCAGATTTATTTGAGTCTTCAAGTGGTACAGGATATCAGTTTGGTTTGTCTGCCGGTAATTATATACATGAGAAAGGTGATATTATTGTTGAAATTGAGCTTACAACAAATATAGTTAAAGTTCATGGTACATATGCAGAAGAAAGCGCACATGAAGGGGAGAATATAATGGATGTGTATAGAATAAATAATGCAGGAGTTAATACATACTATAATCATTATTTTATTATTAATGATGAAGGTAATGGTTTTTATGTAAGTGGGCTTGGGGGGTTTAAGCTAACCATAGGAAATGATTGGAGATTGGCTAGTATTAATGATTCGCAAGATGATATTTATTATGGGCACCCTTTGATAAATAGTAGTAATCTAACAGGGTATGGTAAATTCAATACATACTATGGTTTTGGTATTGCTGTTGGCACTTATAAATTGCGGGCTGTGCTAATGTATCATCATTCTTTGTCTGATCTTTTAGGTAAAACTATTTACAAAGAGTATTATGATGGTGGTTTACATAACGATGCAGAAAGTGTAACAGGTATAGTAAAACTATCATCAATATCGTTAAACTTAATATATAAATTATAAAATATGAATTATTTAATAAATAGAATGGTTGTAAATAGATTACTAGTGTTATTTATTTTAATTTCAAACATAGCATTTGGTCAAGATGCTAAGTATGAATTAAAGATGAATAAGAGAGAATTGATTGGTTTTGTTCGAGTTGCAGATGACGGAACAAGTGTATTAAACGTGAGAACAGCAATAGATAAAAATGAAAAATACCATATAATGCGTTTTGATAACAGTTTAAATATGGTATATAATATTGAAGTTAAAGCTCCAAAAGATTTGGATTTAATCAGTGGTATGTATCTTTTTGAATTAAGGACTGTCTTTTCAAAAAACGGTAAAAATTTATTGGTAGGAGATGCTTTAATTGATGAGAAAGGTAAAGTTAAACCTTATAATATTTATGATAAATATGGGACACCAAAAACAGGTAATGTTGAACCGTTTTTTAGTGTTTTCGGGAATGAATATCTTGCATTTGTTGGAAGAAAAAAAGGGCGAAAAGGGTATAAAAAGATATATAAACAAGGAGACTTACTATTATTCACAAAAAAACATTTGGATTATTCTGAAAAGACAGTTGAATTAGAATTTCCTAAATTGAGCTTTGGTGAAAAGGATGCTAAAATGGTAATTTCAGGGAAAGAAAGTTTTGATAATAGTTTTTATTTAATTGCCACAAAAGATATGAAAAGAATTAGAAATAGTAAGATCTATTACGTTCTTAATTATGCTTTTAATGGCAAACTGCTTTCAAGTACGAGAATACAAATAAAATTAAATAAAGCTTTTATTACTATTTCCAATAGAGGATGGGTGCAATTGGTAATTGATCATAAAAATAAAGAATATTATTTTTATGGCGCTTACTCTACAAAAAAACAAAAGAGACTTTTTTTAAGATCAGCATACAAAGGTTTTTTTATAGCAAAATATGATATCAATGGTAAATTAATTTGGAATAAACAAATTCCAATAAATGATAAAGATTTTAGAAAACCAAAAGAGCCAACTTTTTGTGATATAGAAGGGGTTGAATATGGTGATAATATAAAAATTGACATCTTAGATTATGATTACACTAAAAAGAATTGGCTATTCTTTATAGACAAAAAAACAGGAAAAATTAATTCAAAATTTACATTTAAACATAAAAAGAAAACATCCTGGGCATCAATGCATCTTAATACAAGAGTTTTAGGTGTAAAAGAGTATAAAAAGTATTATTTTGATAATACTACATTTAGTCTTATGCACTATAACCCTAAATTTAATAAATATATTAAAAGCTTGCCAAATACAAAGTTGTACTACAAAGGTTATGATTTAAAATCTGGAAAAACGTTAATACATCAATATGATATAAAGAAGAATAAGTTTAGTTTTTTAATTTTCTAGTAATAAAAAGAAACTATTTATTTTATTGCTTTATTTTGGCTTTTCAGTAAATGCTCAGCATCATGATATAATGGTTAGTACACTTTCTGCTTTATATAATCATTACTTGGTTTCTTATGAATATATATATTTCCAAGTGACAAATCAGTTGGTTTGCAAGTAGGATTTGGTGACGTGGGAAATATATATTATGATGATTTTTTATCACTCCTTATTATATGCATTATATGGGAGATGATGCAAATTTACTTTTTTATGAATTTTTTCTAAAAATATCTTTATCGGTCTTGCGAAGATAATTATAGTGCCATTGCACCGGGAGTTGGTTTGGGCTGGAAAGGTAAAATAGGGGAACATATTTCAATTGGTTTTAATGTTGGTGTAGGCTATAATGCAATCCAAGTATCATTATTTATTGGTCTTAGATTTTATACAGTATCATTTAGTTGCTTTTCAAATTCCTCCAAAACAGGTTTAACCGTATCTTCGGGCAAATTGGCTATTTTAATGTACATCAGTCCGTCTAGAGCGTCGTTAAAATCGGGATCGACATTAAATGCGACAATTTTGGCATTTTGCTTGATATATTTTTTCAATAAAACAGGCACTTTTAAGTTGTTGGGCTCTAATTCGTCAATAAGTTTGTCAAATTTATTAAGATTTTCGCCTGCTGAGCTAAAAATAAACTCCTTGTCTTTTTCGGCTAATTTTATTTTGAAAGGCTTTTTGGGTTTGACATATTGCGCGGTATAAGCATCAAAAAAGTAAGATTTCATAAACTCGATAATCAGCGATTTAGAAAAATTGGTAAACTTATCGCTAATGCTGACAGGACCCATTAAATATTCGTGGTCGGGGTGGCGTAGCGTAGTGTGTACGATGCCACGCCAAAGCAAAAATAACGGAAAAGGTTTGAGTTGATAATCGAGTGATACAAAGGCGCGTCCCATCTCGATGGTTTTGCTCATCATGTCATATAACTCGGGGTCGTAGTCAAATAATTCATGCAGATAAAAACCTTTGATGCCATGCTTGTCAAAAATCTCGCGACCTAAGCCCATACGATAGGCACCTGCTATTTTTTTATTGTCTTTATCCCACAATATCAGGTGTTTATAGAATTTATCATAACGATCTAAATCTATTTCTTTGCCTGTACCTTCGCCAATACTTCTAAATGTTTCTTCGCGCAATCTACCTATTTCTCTAAGCAAATTCGGAATGCTTTTGGCATCGGATAAAAATCCGACATATTCATTTTTTTCAAACATCTTGTCGCCATTATGCATGATGACATCAATATCTTTTTCAAGTTTTTCGATCGCTACCGGTGGAATGATATCCTTTTGTTTTGCCTTGGGTTTTAGTTTTATTTTAGGTAGTTTTTTTTCTTCAAAAGTTTTGGCTAGGATATATGTTTTTTTACGGACAAATTCGCCTAACATATAATAGTCGGCAAAATCTTTTTGCATTTTGGGTGTAATAGGTTTCCCGATACGCACCCTAATCGTTCTTTTTCTTTTTGAAATGACTTCCGAAGGCAATTTAGCCGATTTAAAAATAGGGTGAATCTTGGATAAAAAATAGAAAAAACGACTATTTTTTGCATGAAAATAAATTGGAATAATGGGTACTTGTGCGTTGTATATCAGTTTTTGTGCCGTGTCGTCCCAAGTTTTGTCGATAATTAACCGCCCGTCTTTATAAGTAGACACTTCGCCTGCCGGAAAAATACCCAACGGGTGTTCATTATTGAGATGTTGCAAGGCGTTTTTTAGTCCGGTAACACTAGAAGTGTTTTGCTTGTTGCTGTCGGGTGTATCAATCGAAATTAAATACGGTTGCAAAGGTTTAACTCTTTCTATTAAATGTGATGCAAGTACTTTATAATCAGGGCGATTCTCTAAAATTAGTTTGAGTAGCAACACACCATCCATACCACCTAACGGGTGATTTGATACTGTAATAAAAGCGCCTTGTTTAGGAATGCGTTTGATATCTTCTTCGGGAATATCAAAATCAATATCCAATTTGTTAAATATAGCATTGATAAAATTTAAACCTTTCAGATGCTGAATATCGGCATAAAATTGGTTGAGTTTGTTTAATTTCAGCAAACGCATAAGTACCCAACCAATGGCAGTGCCAAATTTGCCGGTTTTATCAAGTTTTATTGCTTTTGCAACATCAGATGGAGTAATTAATTTCATAGATTGTAAAGGAAATTTATTTCAAAGATATAGAAGAATAAGCTAAAAATGATGTTTAAAAGCTACTTATTGCAATGTTGCTTGGCAAATTAACACTTCATTGCTGAGGTCTTCAAAAAAAAGGGTGATTTTTGTGTCATTTTTCACCAAAGCTTCACCCGTATTTTTATCAAGTTTGGTAATTTCAATATCTTCACGAAAGCGCAAACCTCTTATCCCCATGAGTTTATAAATACTTTCTTTGGCAGTCCAAATATGCAATAACTGTTTGCCATCTAGTTGGTTGGGTAAGTTTTTTTCGTTTTTGTTTAGAAATTTACTGATAATACGGGTTAGCTTATCCGATGTTTTTTCAATATCAATACCAATAGGTTGTTTGCTAATAGCCAATCCAACATAATTGTCGGCATGCGAAATAGAAATATATTCGCCGTTGTTTAAAAACGGTTTACCTTGTTCATTTTTGAACAAAATATTGTCTAACGAAAGTTTTTTTTGTAAAATACTTCGTGCCAATAATTGTTTTCGGTGCAATTCGCTACGATGTTCACTAATAGATTCCGGCATTTTATCCTGAAAAATTGTAAGCAATTCTTCAATGCTTTCCGTAATCTGCCATAAGTGAATGGTGGCGTCAGTAAATGCTATGGATTTAATTTTGGGCATATATTTTTATAGTCTAAAAACTTGTTATAAATTTGAGGCTCAAAAATACAATTTTTTTTAGTGCAACGAATAATATATTTTTTACTATTTCCGTTAATAACGGTTGTTTCGTATCTACCTTTCAGGGTTTTATATATAGTTTCTGACTTTATATATATTATAATGTATAAATTGATCAAATATAGGGTAGATATTGTTTCGCAAAACTTATTATTGGCTTTTCCCGAAAAATCAGATGAAGAAAGAAAGCAAATCGAAAAAATGTTTTATAAACATTTTGCCGATTTGTTTGTCGAAATGATTAAGGCTTTCAACATGTCTAAGTCAACTATGCAAAAACATTTTAAGTTTAATAATGTTGAAGTATTGAACGGTATATTAGCCCATAACCAAAATGTAATTGTGATTGGGGGACATTATGCCAATTGGGAATGGGTTTTTTCACTTGCTATGCTCACCGATGCGCCGCCAATTGCTACCTATTTAAAAATTAATAATCCGTATTTTGAAAAAATGATGCTTAAAAACCGCGGTCGATTCGGTGGTAAACTTATCGAAACTAAAAATTTAAGAAAAGTATTAGCTGAGTTAAAAGAGCAGAATGAAAAATATGTTTTAGGATTGTTGGCAGACCAATCACCACAATTGCACCGTACCAAATATTGGAGAACTTTTTTAGGACACGGAGTGCCTGTGTTTGTTGGCCCCGAAGAATTGGCAAAAAAATATAATACAGCCTTTGTTTTTATTGAAATTAAAAAAATTAAACGCGGTTATTATCAGGTTGATTTTGAATTAATTACAAAAGCTCCAAATGATTTTGATAATTATGTATTGACAGATATTTTTATTGAAAAGCTTGAAAAACAAATACAAAAACGCCCTGAGTATTATTTGTGGACGCATCGTCGATTTAAACATAAAGACAAAAAAGCCAAAATTGCCCATCGTTTACTTAAAGATGATTTGGCTTGATTATTGCTGTGTTTAACAAAAATTCTTCTATGAAAACGCCATTATTTTTGCTTGTTTTTTTAGTAACAACTTCACTTTGGGCACAAAATCATATCTTAACTCTTGATAATGGTTTTGCTATAAATAATAATACGTTTTCCAGTAAAAAAACACATCACTTGTCCCAACAATCTTATGATAGTGATAATTATGATGATGAAAATCCCTTTATCGAACTTTTTGTGGAAATAGGACTTTCTATTACCTATGGAATTTTAATCGAAACTTATTGGGAAAAAGATTTACCCATGCACGATGCTCGTTTTACAACTTATCCTTATTTTGATAATAAGTCAGGCAATTACACTTATGACGAAGCCATCGAAAATCCGGTTAAATTAGTTTTATCTGAAAATATTTTTGCAGAAAACAAATACCTGTATGGGCAACAATTTAATGTGCAATTTAAGTTTTTATCACGAATGGATTTGTTTGCCGGATATACCTCATTCAATAATGACAAAAATACTATGCCAATCTATGATGTTATGTTGCATTATCATCGTATTCGTACACCAAAATTGGATATTTGGTATGGGCTGGGGGCTATGCATATAGCAGGCACTATTGAAGAGACAGGATTGTCAGCCGACTTTGGCGGTGAATGGTTTGTAAAAAAACCAATTAGTATGATGGCACAATGGCAATACGGTTTTTTTGACTATGGATATCATGTGAGAAGAAATACATTTGCAGTCAAATATCATATGCAACAATATAATATTCAATTTGGTGTTATAAACTATAAAATGGGCAACGAATATATCAATACACTTTCACTGGGGCTCAATATGTATTTGTAATTTTGTGACATTAGTTACTCTTGATTAATGTAGTTTGTATAATTTTGCCCAATAATTCTAAATCAATCACAATGAAAAAACTATTATTATTATTCATATTATTTCTTTCATTAGGAAGTTATGGACAAAAATTAATTAATTCAGGATCCTTAATTCAAGGAGGTATCGATGACGGAGAAAAACTAATGAGTGCTTACCTTAGACCAATCAATAAGGCTATAGTTTTTGGCTTGTCTGATGTAACATATACTAAAATTAAAAAAGAAGCAAAACACAAATTATTATTGTCTGTAAAATTGGCATACGTCGCAGTTCCCTCAGACGATTTTACTTATGATGTGTCAAAGCTTGGTTTGCAAAATATTGAAGCCAAAGACCCACATAATGTAATAGCACAATCAGTTTTCGGAGATTCTATTAAAACAATAACAATGGTTTCAAAAGATACTGACATGTTTGGCAGACATTTATTTGAATTTGAAACACCTGCCGGTGGCGGAAAAAACGCTTTGCCGTTACCTTATCTAGGTGCTAGTTTAAGATTGAAGTATACCAATTTATCAGTTAATTTTATACCGTATGTAAAAGTACCGACCTCTGATATGAATGTAGGTATGTTAGGTTTTTCAGCACAGCAAGACATTTCAATGTTTGTAAAAGGACTAAGAGATAAACCATATGGTATAAGTTTACAAGGGTCAGCTTCGGCATTGTATGGTAATGCGCCGTTAGATGTTCAGCCGGGAGGCGTAACTGTACCTGTTACATTAAATGGAAGCACACCGGGGCCATATGACACGCAAGAAGTCAATATATTTTATACAAGCATAAATATAGGCGCTTATGTGGATTATACTATTGCCAAAAAATATACTATTTTTGCAGGAGGAGGTACTAATTTTGGCACATCCAGAATAATGGTTAACGGCAATTATCCCATATACACAGCCGACCCAAGCGGAACAGGTTCGGTTGTGGCAGATGATATTACCGATCCAATAGATATGTCGGACAGTTTTTCAAGAACTAAATTTGAAATAGGTGCTCGTGCAGATTGGGATAGGTTTTATTTACAACTGAACTACAATGTAGCTACTTACGGCGGTGTAGGATTAAACTTGGGATATAAAATGTTCTAATTATTTTGAAATAGTAAAAGTTTTAAAATATTTTGATTAAAAGTTTGTCAAATAAAAAAATATTCATAAATTTGCACTCAATTTTGAATAAGCAAAAAATATAGCAAGATGTCGAGAGTTTGTGAAATAACAGGAAAAAAAGTGATGATGGGTAACAATGTTTCTCATGCACACAACAAGACTAGAAGAAGATTTGATGTAAATATTTTCAAGAAGAAATTTTATATTCCGGAAGAAGATCGTTGGGTAACCCTCAAAGTAACTAAAGCCGGCTTGAAAATTATTGACAAAAAAGGTATTGCAGCTGCAATTAAAGAGGCAAAAGCAAAAGGCTATCTAACAAGAACCGTATAAATTTAGAAGAAAATGGCAAAGAAAGTAAAAGGTAATAGAATTCAAGTAATCTTAGAATGCACAGAGCATAAAGATAGCGGACTTCCGGGAACTTCGAGGTATATCACTACTAAAAACAGAAAGAATACCCCAAGTAGATTAGAATTAAAAAAATATAATCCTATCATGCGTAAATATACGCTTCATAAGGAAATAAAATAATTTAAGTTATGGCAAAGAAAACAGTAGCAACCTTACAAACAGGTTCCAAAAAGTTTACGAAAGTAATAAAAATGAAAAAATCGCCAAAAACGGGTGCTTATACTTTTGAAGAAAGAATCTTAAATGCCGATATGGCAAAAGATTATTTTAAAAAATAATTTTTTATTAAACAATATTTACAAATCTGCCTTAAACCAAGTTTAAGGCAGATTTTTATTATAGCAAGATTTATTTATGCGTCATGAATCTAAATTGCAAATTCATAATTCATATCCCGATAACTATCGGGACGTAATTCATAATTCATAATTGATTATGAAATATCATTTGTTTTTATCTCAATAAAATAGTATTTTCGTTTTTACTAATATAAACCAATATGTTTAAGAAATTATTTTCAAAAAAAGAAAAAGAAAGTCTAGATAAAGGGCTTGAAAAAACTAAAACAAGCTTTTTTTCAAAATTATCTAAAGCCGTAGCCGGCAAATCAAAAGTAGATGATGAAGTACTTGATGATTTAGAAGAAGTGCTCATTACTTCTGATGTAGGTGTCGATACCACGCTAAAAATAATAGACAGAATTGAAGCGCGTGTTGCTAAAGATAAATACGTGGGGACTAATGAACTTAATAAAATTCTAAGAGAAGAAATTGCCGGATTATTATCTGAAAACGAAGCTAATGCTAAACAAGCAAAATTCACCGTTGAAAATACCAAGCCTTACGTGATTATGGTGGTTGGTGTTAATGGAGTAGGTAAAACAACTACCATTGGTAAACTGGCAAACAAATTTAAAAAAGAAGGCAAAAAAGTTATGTTGGGTGCTGCTGATACTTTTAGGGCGGCGGCAGTTGATCAATTACAAATTTGGGCAGATAGAGTAGGTATTCCCATCGTGAAGCAAAAAATGGGAAGCGATCCGGCTTCAGTTGTATTTGACACTTTACAATCTGCCAAAACAAAAGATATCGATGTTATTTTAATTGATACAGCCGGACGTTTGCATAACAAGATTAATTTGATGAACGAATTGTCTAAAATCAAAAATGTAATGCAAAAAATTATTCCCAATACACCACATGAAATATTGTTGGTTTTAGACGGATCAACCGGTCAAAATGCCTTTGAACAAGCCAAGCAGTTTACCAAAGCAACCGAAGTAAATGCATTAGCAGTTACAAAATTGGACGGAACAGCGAAAGGGGGAGTGGTTATTGGTATATCAGATCAGTTTAATATTCCTGTAAAATATATTGGAGTCGGAGAAAAAGTAACAGATTTGCAAGAATTTGATAAAATTGAGTTTGTTGACTCATTTTTTAAATAAAAAAAAAGCATAGATAAATAATTTTTTGTATTTTTATGCGTTTTTACCATAATAAGGTAATATAATTATAATAAAAAATGATCTTTTTTGACTAAACACACAACAATGAAAAAATATTTAATAGTATTCTTACTTTTCTTTTTATTATCTCCAAAAATAAGCTTAGCGCAAGAGGGTGTGCCTATTTATCACGATTATTTATCAGACAATTTGTTTTTATTACACCCTTCAATGGCCGGTGCAAGTACTTGTGCCAAAGCTCGTTTAACAGGAAGAATGCAATGGTTTAATACACCTGATGCACCAATGTTACAAACATTTAGTTTGCATTCGCATTTTGGTGAAAATGGCGCAAATGGTTTTGGTGTCGTAATTTTGAATGACAGGAATGGATTTCACTCTCAAAAAGGTATACAGTTGGCTTATGCACACCATTTAGATTTTGGTAACGGCGCAGATATAAACAAATTATCCTTTGGTATTGCCGGTAGTTTTTTTCAAAACCAATTAGATGAAACCAGCTTTGACCCTGCAAGAGTCGATCCTATTATTGCCGGTATTGTCCAAAGTGAGTTTTATTATAATTTTGATGTAGGTTTGTCTTATCATGTCGAAAATTTCTTCTTTAATGCAACAGCAAAAAATGTTTTATTAATCAGTCGTAATTTATATACCGGATTTGAATCGCCAAATGTTAGAAATTTTATTGGATCAATGGGGTATTATACCGGTGGACAAGGCACTTTTCATGTCGAACCATCAGTTATGGTACAATATAAAGATTATAATGGTCAGATTATTGTGGATGGTAACATGAAGTTTTATTTGGATATATCACTAGGAAATTCAGTGTATTTTGGCGCATCTTACAGACGAGACTTAGAAGAATCGGTTTATGATTCTTACCATAATATTACTCCTATTTTAGGTGCCAAAATAGGTCGATATACTTTTGCTTATACCTACACCCACCAACTAAACGAAACACCTTTTTCAAACAGCGGATTCCATCAAATTACTTTGGGATATAACTTTAATTGTAGACGATTAATTCAACGAATTGGCTGTCCGGAAATTAGATAAATAAATATAGACAAATATTAAAGACCGATGAAAATTTTCATCGGTCTTTATATATATTTATTTATATTGAAAAGTATTAATCAATTTCTTCATAATCAACATATTCACCTTCATTACCCTTATTTTTGGGTTGCGTATCAGCAGGTTTTTTCTCTATATATGTTTCACCTTCTTTTGTTTGTGGCTTTTCTTTGTAGTACGGATTGTTAAACTGATTTTCAAAGTTACCGGCAGCCTTTTCCATCATTTTTTTTGCCAAATAGGGTGCTGCCAAACGCATTACAAATTTAAAGATGTAATAAATGATGATAAATATTAGTATTGTTTTTAAAAAACCCATATTTTTTTCTTTTATGTCTACAAAGATAAGGAAAAATAAAAAACTTGTTTACATTTTTAGTTTTGTTTAACTATAATCATTAATTTGCGACCATGTATTTACAAGATTTGCAACTTTATAATTTTAAAAATTTCGATGAAAAGTCTTTTCAATTCGACCAAAAAATCAACTGTTTTGTTGGTAATAATGGTGTTGGAAAGACAAATGTTTTAGATGCTATTCATTTCTTAGCTTTTGGAAAATCATATTTTAATAATAACATAAAACAAATTTTACGTTTTGACGAATCAGCTTTTAGTGTTAAAGGACAATTCGACATCAATGAAAAAAATGAAGTCATATTATTGAGTTATCAAATTGACAAAAAAAAATTGTTAAAACGCAATAATAAATTGTACAATCGTTTATCTGATCATATCGGTTTGATTCCGTTAGTTATGATTTCACCCTACGATCGCGATTTGATTTCGGAAAGTAGTGATACACGCAGGCGTTTTGTTGATAAAATAATATCACAAGCTGACACTTCCTATTTTTCGGCATTACTAGCTTACCAAAAAAACTTGGCGCAGCGTAATAGTTTATTAAAATATTTTGCGGCTAACCACAGATTTGATGCAGATACATTGGCTGTTTATAATGAGCAACTACACCGTTTTGGTACAATTATTCACCAAAAAAGGCAAACTTTTATAGCTAATTTTTCAAGTTTACTGCGACAACGATACAAAGTGCTTTCAGGAGGAAAAGAAATGGTTGATATTTCTTATTTTTCAGAACTGGAAGTAAAACCTTTAATTGATTTGTTACAAGAAAATATTCAAAAAGATCGCATGTTACAACATACATCAAAAGGCATTCATCGCGATGATTTTTTGTTTGAAATTAACGAAAAACCCATTAAAAAATTTGGTAGCCAAGGACAACAAAAATCATTTTTGATAGCCTTGCGTTTGGCAGAATTTGAATTTTTAAAAGAGCAGTCTAGCAAAATGCCTATATTATTATTTGATGATATTTTTGATAAACTTGATGAAAACAGGGTGTCGCAGATTATTAAAATGGTTAATGATAGCACCTTTGGGCAAATATTTATTTCTGATACGCATGCCGAACGAACTAAAAATTTAGTAGAAAGTATTCATCAAAGTTATAAAATATTTGAGTTATAAAAAATGCCTGTCAAAAGACAGGCATTTTAATAGTTTTCTAAATCTTAAAGATTAAGCACAATGAAGTTTTTTGTATTTAGCTTGTAATTCTTCAGCGCTTTCTTCGTTGTTAGGATCTTTATCAATCGCATCAACTGGACATACAGCCACACATTGAGGCTCATCAAAGAAACCTACACACTCAGTACATTTGTCTGCTACAATAAAGTAGAATTCGTCAGAAAGTGTATCTTGAGCAGAGTCATCCTCTAAACAAGTACCATCTGCCATGTTCCAGTCTTCACCCGGTTCGTAAATTGCTGTATTTGGACATTCTGCCAAACATGCACCACAGTTTATACAATCTTCGTTAATAAATAATGCCATAGTTTTAAATTTTTATGTATTAATAGTTTATTTTTGCAGACAAATATAATACCATTTTTGATAATGACAATACAAGAACGAAAAAAATCTTTAAAAAGTTTAGGTAAATTTTTAAACCAGTTCAATGTTAACGGTAGCACTGCGCAAAAAGACGTACCTTTTAACGATATCTTTTTTCCTGCTTTAAATCAGTTAATTGACCGCGCATATGAGTCAAATGCATGGTTTACAAAGCCAAATGTGCTGTTTGCGCTCTCTTCGTGGAGTGATGCCTTGCAAGAAGATAAGATAAATCAGTGGTTTGATATGTATAGCTTTAACGAAAACAAACAACCTCAAACCATTGGCGTTGTTATGGCAGGCAATATTCCGTTGGTGGGTTTACATGATTTTATTTCAGTTTTGATGGCAGGGCACAAAATCAAAGCCAAATTGTCGTCAAATGACAAGGTTTTATTGCCCATGTTGGCTAAATATTTAACCTATGTCGAACCCAGATTTAAGGATTATATTGAATTTGTTGACGGTCGTTTGACAGATATTGACGCTGTTATTGCGACCGGAAGTGATAATACCGCGCGTTATTTTGACTATTATTTTGGAAAATATCCTAATATTGTAAGACATAATCGCAATTCGATTGCTGTTTTGCAAGGCAACGAAATCGATGAAGAACTTTCTTTATTGGCAGATGATATGATGTTATATTTTGGATTGGGTTGTAGAAATGTATCCAAAATATTTGTACCCAAAGATTATGATTTTAATTCCATTTTTAAGGCACTTTTAAAGTATAAAGACTTAATTAATTATACCAAATATGCCAATAACTACGACTATAACAAAGCTGTTTATTTAATGTCGGTTGATGTAGAAGTTCGAAATAGTTTGTTGGATAATGGCTTGGTACTTTTAAAACAAGATGTACATTACGCTTCGCCTATCGGAACTATTTTTTATGAGTTTTACGAAAATATTGACGATGTCAAGAAAATTATCAAACAAGATGCTGAAAAAATACAGGCTGTTGTAAGTCATATCGATTTCGATGAGGCGATTCCCTTTGGAGCATCACAAGTGCCACAGTTATGGGATTATGCCGATGGTGTAGATACCATGCAATTTTTATTAGCACTATAAATATATCGTAAGTAAGCTCAGATTACCTGTCGGCTTCCTTTTTTTGTTGTTCTTCCTCCTCTTTTTGTTGTGCATCTTGCTGATTCATAGGGTTGCGAGAGCGCACACTACGTTGGTATCCTGAATTGCCTACTTTTTGTATCTCATCCCATTTAAAATCATAATTTGGTGCTAATTGGCGTAATTTAGTTACGACATAATTTACATTTACCGGAGGACCGGCAGTGAAAATTTGTACAATTTCATCAGATTTTGCATCAAAAAATATTTTGATGAGATAGTCACTATTCTTATTTTCTTGTTTCAATTTACTGATGTAATTTAAAGCAGTAATAATGTTATTTTTACCTAAACCGGTTTTCTCAGCCATCATATCTAATCCCCAGCGGTGATAGGTGTAAATTGCTTTTTGAAAAAATTTGCTTTGGTCATCTAATAGTAAGACAATCAAATCACCTTTTGAGTTGTTTTTATTATCACGATTCCATCCTTTTACACCGCTTTGTTCGGCGCTATTTTGAATGACCTCAGCTTTTTTTAAGAAGTCAATACCGGCATTTTCTTTAAAACTGTTAAAATCTTCTCCCAAAGCAACATATAGGTAGAATGCGATAGTGCTGGTTAAATTGTTCTCAAATAACTCTAAGTTAAAATCCAGTTTTTCAAACTCGCGATATGTAAATTCAAAATTTTTGTCAACTAAATTCAAAAGCAAAGTCTGATAATCTGATTTAAAAACGGGGCGGTATGATCTAAAATATAGCTCAGCTTTAATAGCTCCTTTTTTCTGATTATATTCTTTAATGTTTAAAATTAAGTCACATTGAATTTTTTCATGTTCCTTAAATCGCTTGTCTGTCCACCTGTTTTTATTAACAAACTCTTCAACAGCACGTTGTAAAGTTTTAAACATTTGTTTGTTTGACCCCTGAATACTAGCGGCATTGACAGTTACTTTACACTTAAACTCTTGTGCATGTAATTGTGTGCCAAATAATAATATGATGATAAAAATAATTCGTTTCATAAGTAAATCTTTTAGGTCAAATAGGTGTTTATTTTGTCAAAAATATCGATAGCAACTTCTTTTTTCGATTTTAATTCAAAAGGAATTATAGATCCTTGGTCATCAATAATAGTTACTTTATTGGTGTTGTGTTTAAAACCTGCATTTTTTTCGTTTAAGGAGTTTAATACAATGAAATTAAGATTTTTTTTATGCAGTTTTTTGCTTGCATTTTCAATTTCGTTGTTAGTTTCCATAGCAAAACCAACCAAAACTTGATTTTCTTTTTTTATTTTTCCTAACGAAGCCAAAATATCTTTTGTTGCTGTCAATTGTAAAGATAACGTATTGCCAGTCTTTTTTATTTTATGATCCGCTTTTGTTTTTGGTGTAAAATCTGCCACAGCCGCGGCAAGTATGGCTATATCAGTTTGGTCGAAATGTTTGTGAGTTGCCAAATACATTTCCTCAGCGCTAATTACACGAGTTGTATGGATATTGGGATGTGTAGCAGACAAATTTGTAGGGCCTAAAATCAGTTCAACCGTAGCACCCAGTTCTGCTGCTGTTTCGGCAAGAGCCATGCCCATTTTACCGCTTGAATGGTTTCCTATAAACCTTACGGGATCAATCTTTTCGTAGGTAGGCCCTGCTGTGATTAATACTTTTTTACCTAGTAGCGTCTTTTTTTTTTTGAAGAAATTTTCAATTGTGTTGAAAATATTTTCAGGCTCTTCCATCCTCCCAAAACCGGTTAATCCACTGGCAAGTTCGCCCTCAGTCGCCGGAATGATAGTATGTCCAAAAGACTGTAACTTTTTGATATTGTTTTGTGTTGAGGGATGTGCATACATGTCCAAATCCATTGCAGGAGCAATAAAAACAGGACATTTTGCCGATAGATATACGGTTGTTAAAAAATTGTCGGATAAGCCCAGTGCCATTTTTGCCAGACTGTTGGCAGTAACCGGGGCAAAAATCATCAAATCTGCCCATGCTGCCATAGCTACATGGTTGTGCCATTCGCCCGACTCATTTTTTGTAAATTTGCTGATTACAGGTTTTTTTGAAAGTGTTGCCAAAGTGATTGGCGTAACAAATTCGAGTGCCTTAGGCGTAGCAATAACCTGCACTTCGGCGCCGGCTTTGATCAATAATCTGATGAGAGAAGGAATTTTATATGCTGCAATTCCTCCTGTAACACCAACTATTATTTTTTTGCCGACTAATGACATATTGTTTATTGAAATTCGTTAAATTCTTCGTTTTTGATATCTTTCCAATAAATATTATTGTCTAACCATTCTTGTAGGGCAATCATAGTTGGTTTTGACAATCTTTCGTAATATTTTGAAATGTCAATTTGTTCTTTGTTTTCAAAAATTTCTGCTAATGAATCTTGGTCAGTTTCAAATTCTTTAAGCTTGGCTAATAATTCATCTTTCAATGTTTTATTAATTTGCTCTGCTCTTTTACCAATAATTTTTATGGCTTTGTAAATGTTCTGAGTAGGTGCTTTTACTTCTTTTCGGTCGTAAGTAATAGTGTTTGTAGGCGCGTTAATTTTTTTCAAATCTCCCATATCTGTATATTTTTCTTATTTTTTTGCGGTTAATGAAGTTGCCGGTTTGTTCATGTCGGCTAATTCTTTTTGTAATTTTTTTAACATTTTGTCAGCATCTTCCAGGTAAATAGATTTAGGATGCTTTATTTTAAAATTTTTGTAATACCCTAAAGCTTGATTTAAGCGATCTTCTTTTTTTCGTTGTACACTTTTGAGCGCCAATTCTCCGGATGCTAAAAATCTGTAATAAAGGGCAGGTTCTTTGTATTTTGAACCGGGAAAATCAATCAAAAAATTATTTAATGCCGTAATGGCAGATTTATAATAATCCAAATCATAATATTTTTTGGCAATATCAAAATCTTTATGTTCTAGTTTGTCGTTTAATTCGGCATTTATCTGATTAATTTCTTTTTTAAATTTTGAATAAGGATATTTTTTGACAAAACTTTGCACTTCCTCAATCGCTCTTTTAGTGTATGATTGATCGGTTGTATATTTAGGCGACAGATTATAGTATGCTTTAACAATATAGTAAGCGGCCTCTTCTGCCTTAGTACTTTCCGGAAAGAGTCTTGTGAATTTTCTTAGTTTTTCGCCGGCAGACACATAATATTTCATGTTGTACAAACTCATGGCGTGTGCAAATAAAAGTCTTTGATATGACGGTTTGTGTTTGTAAAATGCATCAACTTGTGAAAAAAGCATGTCTGCTTTTTTATAGTTTTTAGCTTCATAATATTTCCACCCTAACTTGTATTTTGCATTCAAATCTTTACCGTTGTACACTTTTTGGTATTCGCTACAAGATGTGAAAAAACCGATTGTTATGAGGACTAAAATTATTTTTTTCATTAATAGTTTGTTTAATTATTGATTTTTCTCGTCAATTTCAACTTGCAAAAATAACACTATTATATTACATACTGAAATTAAAGTTCAATTTTACGACATTTTACGATAAAAAACTGATAATAAAAAGTTAAAACTACTTAGAAAGGCCAATTATTTTCAAATATCTAATCATTTCGTCTATAAAACCCTTAATATCTCCTTCTTTGACAAGAACCATCATATCATAGATTTCTTCGGGGTTGCTATAGCCGACTCTGAAATTTGCTTTGATGGCGAGCGAAAAATATTTCTCAACAATATTTGAGACGTTTGTAAAATCGATGAGCAAATCATATTCTCGTTCCAAAAAAGCCGAGATTGTTTCACTTTTAATTTTGCCAAAAGCATTAAAACTATCGATGGTGGCAATAATTCCTCGTAGTTCGTTGTAGTTATCCTTGCGTTCTTTGATGGTGAAAATTTCAAAACTGCTACTATTCAGTCCAAGTGCTTTTTCTAAATATTGTAGATTTTGTAGGGTTAAATTTGATTGTGGATTGTTTAAAATAGCGACTTTTTGAACGGGTTTAACAATGACAGACCTATTGCGAAGAGTCTTGGTCATGTTGTTAATATTCTTTTTGATTACTCTATTTTTAATCATCCTTTTAACGCTTATTTTTTCGAAGAGTAAAAGTACTGTTTTTTATTCAAATATGGTAATTGATATGCTAATTTTAACAATAATATGGGTGGCGCGGGTCATCGAAAATCTCAGAAGTGTGTTAATTTTTTTAATTTATGAAAACAAGATGCATATAAATACTTCGAATTGAATGAGTTGTAAAAGCGATGTGATTCTGTGAAATGCAAACTATTTTTATTACACTACTTTGCCTTGCATTTAGCATGACAAATATTTTAAGTGTTTTTTAGCGCGCCTCTATTTAAAAATAATTTTCTTTATAATTTGTTCTCCGTAATGCTCATTTAAACGGTCTATTATTCGTTGTTTGCCACGATTTAATTCTTCCCGAAGTGCCGAAGATGTGAGGTAAATGGTTAGTACACCATTATGGTATTGCAAGTTTGACGTAAATTTGTCAATAGTATCGCCCATCAACTCTTGCCATATTTTTTTTACTTGTGCTTTTTCGAGTCCTTTTTGCAATTTGCGCTCTTTGCGCATGGCTTCAAAAATTTGTTTAATATGTTGGGTATTATTGCTGGTATCCATGGTGCAAAAATAGCTATTTTTTGTTCCCTAGCATGCCAAAAATAGATTTTGCTTGCTTTTTATCAAATTTTTTGATGTGTTTCATCGCTTTTAAAACGTTATTGACACGTATACCGTCAGCTTTGATAATGCCAATCAGAAAGTTAGATTGATCATCTTTTCCTAAAAAGATAATTTCATCAATTTTGTTATCAGCGCCCAAATATGAAAAAGCACCTTCATAGGCTTTATCCTTAAAGGTTGTCAGTGTTTTGTAATGCTTTTGTTGCACAGCATTGTAGGCTTTTTGATATTCTTCTTGTTTTTTGGCTAAATCCAAATTATTTTGATAAAGCAGGATATTTACTTTTTTAATTGAATTTAACTCTTTCATGGTTTCTGCATCAAGACTATCTTTGTCAAATTGAATAATATTAGTGGGAATACTGGTGACAAAAAAATCACCGTTTTCGGTTGCTTTCACAAAGTACTCTTCAACTGCATCGGTTTTACAACTGCTAAATAAGATGAATAATGATAAAAGGCTGAATATTTTTATTGTTTTCATAAGTTTTCTTTCTTAAATTGATGCATTTCTCTTTCTTCAATCATTTTGACGAAGTCTTAAATTCTAAAATATTTATTATTCTTTTTCGTGTGCTTCAACTTCTTTAAAATATTTGCTGTCAACAATATTTACTTTGCTATTCAGTTTTGAAAGTTTGCTCAAATCAATATCTCCGGAAACAATCATAACAACTGTTTCTTGCTTAGCCCCCTTGGTGTTTGTTAAAACCATAATTAACTTTTTTGCTTTGTGAGGTTCAGTGCTTTTAACGATAAAAAATTTGACTTTTGTACCGTCATCGTTGATACGCATAAGCTCGGTCATGTTATTATTGCTGATATATTTATCAACATCTGTCATTATTTGAGCAGAAATTTTAGCGTCTTCGGTCGAAAAAACTTTCAATCCGGTTAAACTGCTCAGTACTTCCATTTCTTCGCGTGCTTCATCGCTTTCGGGCTTGATATCTTTAAACAATTTGAACATTTCATCGGTTACGATAACAGAACTGACATCGTCAAAATCTTCATATTTATCAAATAAATCTTGTGCATTTATACTGTTTTGAAATAAGATGATGCTGAGTATAAATATTGTTTTTATAGTTTTCATTTTTGTCATTTTTAAATTTAATGAGTGTATTCTTTTTCTAATACATTTATTTTTTCTGATTAATTTTGAGTACTTTTTTGGTTGTTTTAGCAAAAATACTCAATGCACCTACGCGTTGCATACTTTCGTTTACGCTGTTCGAAAATTTTTCAATTTCTTTATAGGCTTCTTTTTTCTTTTCGGGTGTAATATTTTTTGAAACGATTTGTTTTTCAACAATCACATTCTGCCTTACTAAACCAAAAATACCTAATCCTAATACAAGAACGACGGCAATCGCCAGTTTGTAATTGTTTTGTTTCTTATAAGGTAAACGAACTTGCTGTGGATTTGTTACATGCATCGCGTTGCCATAATGGTCAAATAATGGTTTGTACGGCATGTGTTCGGGACGCACCTGTGCTGAGCTAAAATATTGTTTTAGCAAGCGTTCTTCTTCGAGGGAACTTGTTCCGTCAAAGTAGCGATTAAGAGTATTGTCGATGGCTTTGTAATCCATATTCGTATTGTTTTAGTAATTCTGTTTTTAATGTTTTTCGGGCTCTTGACAGGGCCGTTCTGATAGCGTTTTCGTTCATATCGAGCATTTCGGCTATCTCTTTAAAATCATATCCTTCTATATCGCGAAGGTGTACAATCATTCTTTGTTTTTCGGGCAGATACATCATTAGTTGTTCAACTAAACTCGCGGCTTCTTGGTTATCGTAACCTTTTTCGACCGAAGCACCTTGAACCATAAACTGTATGCTGTCCAACCTGCCTTCTTTGGCTTGTTTTGATTTGATTCTGTCTAAACAAAAATTGCGAACAGCTCTCATAAAATAAGCATCTCTATTCGATATATTGTTCAATTTCTCTTTTTTAATCCACAACTTGGTAAAAACTTCTTGCACGGCATCGGCAGCCTCATCTGTTGATATGAGCATCATTTTTGCCAACCGAAACATTCTGTCTTCCAAACGACTGACGGTATTGATAAATTCGAGTTGTGTCATTTTATTGTTTTGGGTTACATTTTTATAACGATATATTGATTATTTTGTTACAAAAACTTTTCAAGACACAAATATAATTAAAAACTATGTGATTTTACATTCTTATTATTTGATGAATCGACGATCCCGATAGCTATCGGGAGATGAATCGTGTATTTGATAATTTGATGCATCGGTCATCGGTCACCCGTCATCCGTCTCGGTACTTTTACCTCGTACCTTTTCCCTTTTTCCTGTTGAATCGTTGAACCGTGTAATCGTTGAATCGATAAATGAGGCGGCTGAGTGAATTATTCGACGAAGGAGAATAATTTGTACCGAAGCCCCGTGTTTGATGAATTGTGTATTTGTGTAATCGTGTATTTGTTGAATTGATAATTTGATGCATCGGTCATCGGTCACCCGTCATCCGTCCCAGTACTTTTTCCTCGCTCCTTTTACCTTTTACCTTTCTGTGTAATCGTGTATTTGTTGAATTGATAATTTGATGCATCGGTCATCGGTCACCCGTCATCCGTCCTATTCCTTTGCTAACAAAATAGCTCATCAATAACAAACCACTGATTAACGCCAAACTGTATCCCAATCCAAACCTGTCTATTGCGTACCCAAAACCCAAAGACAAACCGGCGGTCAGTAAACTACGATACAATGACTGTGCCGAAATGGTTGATGCTAGTATTTCATTAGGTACTCGCTCGGTTATCAAACCTGTAAGAATAGGCTTGCGAATGCTTTCGGTGAGATAAATCGCTATGAAAAACAACAAAGAAAGTATTTTGATATTTGCCTGAAAAGTCAGTCCGCTAATCATACCGATTACCAATCCAATAATGAGCGTTATATTGGCGGGTTGTTTGAATTTATTTGAAATATATCCTGCTTTTTTTGAGGCATAAGCATTGAGTAAATATATGACGAAATACATAACACCGATGAGTAAACCTGTCTTTTTTTGCTCATCAGTATCCGCTAAAATGGGTATGCTGATGGCAATACTCAGCATAAGTGGTTGGATATAGTCTTTAACTGATTTCTGAAAAGCGGTAAATACAGCGGCTGAATGGATTATACTAAAGACAAACGGATTTTTAAGGGACTTCCACAGGTCAATCAATGCTTTTTTAATAGATTTTTGTTTTTTGACACTGATATTATTGAGTGTTTTTGGATAACTCAATACCAAGAACATATTAATAATGTATGGCACAATTGAAATGGTAAAAATAGTGTGATAATTGCCACTAAAAAAAACAATAATACCTGCAATAAGTGCCGATATTGCCGAACCGCGTTGTGAGCAAGCGCGCGTAGCGCCGTAGTAATTTACTTTTTGATTTTGCCAATCATTGATTTGTAAGTAGTGCATAATCATAGCTTTATGTGTGCCTGAGCGAAAAGCATCACCTATACCATATAAGATAAATGCCAAGACAAAATGCCAATATACATCGCCAAAAGCAAATAAAATAAAACTGATGATGTATGCCAAAAACGAAGTAACCAAAGCATTTTTACGTCCATAAGTGTCGGCAATAATGCCTGTCGGAATTTCAGCAAAATGAATAATCAGCTCCCTTATGGCATATAAACTCCCGATTTCGGTATAACTCAAACCTTTTTCGACCAAAAACAATATAAAGAAGGCATCAAAAAAACGCAAGTTCTTTAAAAATCCGTAGAAACAGAATTTGTAGTATTGTTTGTTAGTCATTAGTCTTTTGGTCATTAGTCTTTTAGTCATTAGTCTTTTAGTCATTAGTCTTTTAGTCATTAGTCGTTAGTATTTGGTATGCCGTCATTCCGACAGTCCCGATAGCTATCGGGAGAGGAACGAACGCCGAGGAATCTATTAGTCGATTGTCGTTAGACTAGGTATTGAAGACAAGTGGCTAACGATTAAAATATATCTGCAAAAAGTAAACACCCGCAATAGCAATCAGCAATATAGCATAAAACTTTTTAAAACTGCTCAAACTGGCTTTTGAACCATGTTTAACGCCTAAATAGTTGGCAATAAAATAACTGGTGAACAACATGGTAACAATCTGCCAATCGATAGCGTCTTGTTGGTTGTATTTAATAAATGCGCCCAGGCTAACAGGTGGCAATAAAATGGCAAGACTCAATGCACGGGCATAATTTTTATTCAAATTAAAAACCATGATAAAAAGAGGAACCATCAGTACGCCTGCACCAATGCCAAATAAACCACCAATAATTCCTGTTGATATACCTATAATAAGCATCCAAAGTGTAGGAATATGTGTGGCTTTTGCTTCGCTATCAGGTCTTGATAATTGTGGAATGAGTTGCAAGATGCCGATAATAATCAGCATGATGGCAAAGTATTTTTTAGTGTCTAATTCACCTAAAATAAATGCCCATTTAGCACCAAAATACGAAAATATAGCATAAGAAATAACCCCAATGGCAATATTTTTCCATTGCTCTTTTACTTCCTTTTTTAATGTTAAAATGCCTAGCAAACTCATAGGACCAAGCATCATGGTGAGTACACTGCCTTGTGCAGTAAATTGGTTAATGCCCATAACCAAAACAAGAAAAGCAATCATAAAAGGCGCGCCGCCAATACCGGCATAACCACCGATGTAACCAATGGCAAGTCCTAGTAATATATAAATGATGATTGTTGTCATAGTTGCGTTTTCATAAATGCAAAATTACATGAAAAAAGGTAGTTATGCTACAATACTTTTAACGCAGATTATACAGATTTAAAAGATTTTAGCAGATAGTATTTTCTTATAAAAAAAGTAGTATTCTGCTTATAATAGTTT
>Ga0256843_1000849_pt1 | contig 25257 bp, 29 predicted proteins | sample AlvinellametaG_FD_191572 | JGI IMG/M metagenome (GOLD analysis project Ga0256843, IMG submission 191572) | Pompeii worm associated microbial communities from hydrothermal vent at the East Pacific Rise, Pacific Ocean - Alvinella | ecosystem: Host-associated > Annelida > Integument > Unclassified ... | reverse complement strand
GGGTGATTAGCTCAGTTGGCGAGAGCATCTGCCTTACAAGCAGGGGGTCGTAGGTTCGAATCCTACATTACCCACCATTACATAAAAATTAAAAAAATAACTTCAATTGATTTTGAAGTTTTTTTATTGACTAATTTTTTTTATTCATATACTCCAATTATGGAAAGCAACATAATTTTTTCATAAATTACATAAAATAGTGAGTCATATAAATCTCGCTATTTTTGTTACATTATTTTATTAATATTTTTTATGGATAAAAGAATTAAGGAAATAGATAGAGCTGAATTACATGCTCATCTTGGTTCAAGTGTACCAGTTGAAGTTTTATGGGAATTATCACATGAGCAAGGTATAAGATTACCAGTTGCTCATTATGATGATTTTGAGAGAATGATAACAATGTGAAAATGAGATAAAAATAAGGATTTAGTAGAAATGGATGCTAAATATTTTAAATGGACAGAGCTTATTCAATCAAGTCCTCATGCTGTGAGAGAAGCTGTAAGACATACAATTTGAATTAATTATAGAAAATCAAATCTTGTCTTACAAGAACTTAGATTTAATCCTATGAATAGAAATAAAGGTTGAGAATTAGATCTTGATTATTTACTTGTTTCAGCTATTCATGGATTAGATAAAGCTCTTTTACAATATTCAAAAGTAAAAGCAGGTATAATAATTAGTTTAGATAGAAGGTTTTCTGTTGAACAAAATATGATTCTTTTAGAAAAGGCTATAAAATATAAAAATAGATGAGTTATTTGAATAGATATTGCTTGACCTTTAGTTGAAGGTTTTGATATAAAAAAATATAAAACAATTTATGAAATAGCTAAATGAGCAGGATTATGAACAACAATTCATACATGAGAAGAAGGTAGCTTAGAAGAGCTTAGATATGTAGTAGAAGAAATTAAACCAGATAGAATTGGTCATTGAATTATGGCTGTACAGGATAAAAAAATAATGGAAAGATTAGCTACAAATAATATTATTTTAGAAATTTGTCCAACTTCAAATTTAAAAAATTCAAAATTAAAAAATATTAAAGAGTTAAAAGATACTATTAGAACTCTACTTGATAATGATGTTAAATTAACATTAAATACAGATTGAGCTGTTATGTATAACATTAATATTGTAAAAGAAGAAGAATTTTTATTAGAAAATAATATTTGTACAGAAAAAGAAATTAAAAAAATGTATAAAAATGCATTTGAATATAGTTTTATAAAATAAAAAAATGAAAATAAGAACAAGAGCATTAACTTTTAATGATGTGTTATTGGTACCACATTATTCTGAAGTTTTACCAAAAACTGTTAGTTTAAAAACTAAACTTACTAAAAAAATTGAACTAAATATTCCTTTTATTAGTGCTGCAATGGATACAGTGACTGAACATAAATTGGCAATTGCTATTGCTCAATTGGGGGGAATTGGTGTTATTCATAAAAATATGGATGAAGAAAGTCAAATTAGAGAAATTAAATTGGTTAAAGATGCTGAGGTAACTGGTGAAAATGCTGTTACTGATAAAAATGGTAAATTATTGGTTGCTGGAGCAATTGGTGTTGGGATGGTTGAAAGAGCAAAAAATATGATTGATGCAGGTTGTGATGTTATAGTTTTAGATTCTGCTCATGGGCATTCAAAATGAATTATTGATACTGTAAAAGCAATTAAAGAGTTAGTTCCAGAATCTCAAATCATTGCTGGAAATGTTGCTACAAAAGAGGCTGTAAAAGATTTAGCTGAAGCAGGAGCTGATGCTGTAAAAGTTGGTATTGGACCAGGTAGTATTTGTACAACTAGAATTGTTGCTGGTGTTGGTTTTCCTCAATTATCTGCTATTGCTGATTGTGTGGAAGAAGCACATTCTTTAGAAATTCCATTAATTGCTGATGGTTGAATTAAATATTCTTGAGATGTTGCAAAAGCATTAGCTGTTTGAGCAAGTACTTGCATGATGTGAAGTGTTTTAGCTAAAGCAGAGGAAGCACCTTGAGATATTATTGAAAAAGATTGAAAAAAATATAAAGCATATAGAGGAATGGGAAGTATTTGAGCAATGACAAAAGGTTCAAGTGATAGATATTTTCAAACTGGAACTGCTGCTGATAAATTAGTTCCAGAAGGAGTTGAAGCAATGGTTGAACTAAATGGTACAGTTGAAACAATAATTTTCCAATTTGTAGGAGGATTAAGATCTTCTATGTGATATTTAGGTTCAAAAGATATCCCTACTTTTTGGGAACATGCAGAATTTGTAGAAATTACAAGTTCAGGATTAGCAGAATCCCATGTTCATGATGTTACAATTATAAAAGAAAGTCCTAATTATAAGTAAAAAAGTACAAAATAATTTGTACTTTTTTGTTTTTTAATATAATGAATTTATAATTTAAAAATTTAATAAAAAATTGATGAAGCATTTAAAAGAAGAATTAGAACAAAGAAATTTATTATTTCAAAATTCAAGTGAAGATTTATTTGAATTGTATAATAATTGAGGAGAATCTTTTTATATAGGTTATGATCCAACTGCTGATAGTTTGCATTTAGGAAATTTTATTGGTTTTATGACAGGTGTTCATTTTATGAGAAGAGCAAATAAATATTTTGCTTTAATTGGTGGTGCTACTGGTATGATTGGTGATCCAGGTGGAAAAGATACTGAAAGAAGTTTTTTAACTAAAGAAGATTTACAAAATAATGAAGATTCTTTAAAAAAACAAATCTCAGGGATTTTTGCAAATTTAGAAGAAATTACAAAAGAAAAATTTGATTTTGAAGTTGTAAATAATAAAGATTTTTTTGAATGAGTAAGTTATCTAGATTTTTTAAGAGAGGTTGGAAAATTTGTGACTGTAAATAAAATGATGAGTAAAGATACTGTAAAAAAGAGAATTGAAGATCCAAAACAATCAATTTCTTATACAGAATTTTCTTATATGCTTCTTCAAGGTTATGATTTTTATAGATTATTTTCTGATAAAAATGTAAAATTACAAATGTGAGGTCAAGATCAATGGTGAAATTTAGTAACTGGAACTGAATTAATTAGAAAAAAAGTTGATTGAGAAGCATATGTAGCTACTTGGCCATTAATTGTTGATGCTTCAGGAAAAAAATTTGGTAAATCTGAAGGGAATGCTATTTGGTTAGATAAATCAAAAACTTCTCCTTATGAAATTTATCAATATTTTATGAATTGTGCTGATGAAGATGTTGAAAGATATTTAAGAATATTAACATTAGTTGATACAGAAGAAATAGATAAGATAGTTAAGAATCATTTAGAACACCCAGAAAATAGGTCAGGACAAGAGATTTTAGCTTATAAGGTAGTTGAAATCATTCATTGAAAAAATGAAGCTAATTTAGCTTTAAAAATTACTGAATTTATGTTTGGTAAAGGTGATAAATTAGAAACACTAAAAAAATTAAGTTTAGAAGAGTTAAAAACTTTTCAAAATGCAATGTGAGGTTTTGATTATGTAGAAGAAAATTTATTTGAAACTATTGTAAAATCAGAATTAGCAAAATCAAATGGGGATGCAAGAAATTCAGTAAAATCAGGAGCAATTTATATAAATGAAGAAAAAGTTGAAGATTTCAATTTAAATGTTTGAGAAAAATTTATAGATAATAAATTTATTTTTATTAGAAAAGGTAAAAAGAATTTAAAATTAATTCTAAAATAAAAAAAAGATTGGTAGAATATTCTACCAATCTTTTTTTTCATCATTATTATTTAAAAGGGAATTATTGAAAAAAGGGTCATCTTCAAAGAAACTATTAAAATTATCAAAAATATCATTTCTATTATTTTCTTGATACACTTTTCAAAAATTTCAAGCATTTTTTTTCTGATCTTGTTTTAACTTTTCTTCATAAGCTTTTATTTGCTCTTTAGCTTCTTTAGATAATTGTGGTTCAGATTTTCATTTATTATCTCAACTATTTTGACTATTTCATTCTTGAGAATCTGATTGTTTTGAATCACCTTTTTTTCAATTTTTTTCTGATTGTTTTCAATCTTTTTTATCAGATTTTTCTCATTTATTTCAATCTTTTCATTCTTTTCAATCTTTAGATTTTCAGTCCTTTTTATTATCTCAATTTTCTTTTTTATCTTGATTTTTTTCTTCTCCTGATTTTTTATCTTTATTATTTTTTTGTTCTTGTTTTTTCTTTTCTTCCTCTTGTTTCTTTTTTAATTTTTTCAGTTTATCTAAAACAAAATTATAATTATATTCAGTTCTTGGATCATACTTTAATTTCAAAGAATTTTTATAAAAATCTACAGATTTTTCCCAGTATTGCAAGGGGCTAAAGCCACCTTGTTGACTTTTTTCTCATAATCTATAATTAGTATTTCAAAGATTATATAATCAAATATAATCTTTATTTTGTGTAAATTTTTCTAAAGCTCATGAAAAATCTTTATTTTCATAAAGTTTATTTCACTCTAAATTATTATAATAACTATTTATAGAAAAAATATTTATTAGCAAAAATCACAAGATTATTCAGATTATGATTATTATTTTTCTCATAAGTTTAAATGGTTAAATACAAGGGGCTAAAGCCACCTTGTTAGTGATAATTTAATTTTAAAAGATATTTTTAATTATAGCAAGGTGGCTTTAGCCCCTTGTAAATTTTTCTTCAAATATATAAATCCCTAGAAATAACATAAAAAATATTAAACTAAATATTGCTAGATTTCTTGAAAAAGAATTTAAATTTTCTCAGGCTTTTTTAGTAAGTGCTTTTTTTTCTAATTTTTCTAGTTTAGAATTTATTTTTTCTAAATCAGAAACCTCTTCTAGCTCAAATAAATCAGATTTTAGACTTCAGGCAATATTTTCTAAATTATCTAAATTTAATTTTGAAATAACATATTGTCATTTATATTTTTGATAAAGTGGTCTTCCAAAAGCATCAGTCCCTTTTATAATTCTTCAACCTTTTTCAGTTCCAACTCATACTACAAAATATGCAATATCTTTAGGAATATCAAAATTAATATCTGTATTATCTCAATCATCACCTCAATCAGAAATAAAAACTAAGGCTTTACTTCTATCTTTATCTCATATAAATCTACTAACTCATAATTCTAATGCTTTTTGAAAATCTGATCATTGAACAGTTAAATTTCTATAATCAACACCTGATAGCATTGTAAGAAATAAATCAGAATCAGTTGTAAGTGGTATAGTAGATATAGCATCTCAAGCAAAAATAACAAGTCAATATCTATTATTCTCATTCTTAACTATATAATCTCAAATAGATTTTTTAGCTATATCAAGCCTTGTATAATTATAGTGAGAATCACTAATATCAGCAACATTCATAGATTTACTAACATCCAGCACAAACATCACATCAATTCACTCATTTTGCACTTGCTCAGAGTTACCAGAATATTTTATTCAAAATATAGAAAATAGTAAAATAACTATAGATAAAATTAGAAATATATATTTCAAATAAAAATTATTTGGGCTTGCTAAAAGTTTATATTTTTTATTAAATTTAATTTGAGAAAAATATTTTTTGTATGCTAAAAAAGCTATAACTCAAAATATGATTATAAAAATTAAAATACTGAAAATGTTTATATTTGTAAATTGCATAAAAAATTTATAAGGTATTAATTATTTAATAACTCTTTTGCCTTTCAGGCATTTACTCTTTACAAGAGCAAAGTGTACTAAATATAAGTACAGTGTAGCCTCTTTCTCTTGAAAAGAGAGAGAATTCAAGAGAGAGTTATTATTGGTTTTTCCTTTTTCTAATTTCCAAATTATCTTTCATAAAAACCCCAAACCACATCATCAAAAATATCAAACTATAAACAAAAATATCATAATAATTAGTATATTTTTTCTTTATTTTTACTTCAATATCATTTTTTTCTAATTTTTGAAGTTCTTTGAAAATTTCTTCAAAAGTCCTATTGTTATCTGCTCTAAAATATTTTCAATCAGTTGTTGAGGCAATATATTTCAAATCCTTATCATTTAATGGTGGTATTTTTTGTTTTTGTTTAAATGGTCAAGTATTATAAGTTATATAACCTCAAGATTTACTTCAAATTCATATTGTATAAATTTTAATTCAAGCTTCCTTTGCTGAGATTCAAGCAACTTTTGGATCAACTCAAACATTTGCATCTCAATCAGTTAAAAGAATTATTACTTTTTCTCTATCTTCTTTTTTATCATCTTTATCACTTTTAAACAAAGTTTTACTCATCAAAATAGCATCTCAAATAGCTGTTCAGTTTGATTGAATATCTTTTGTAGAAAGTCTATTTAGAGTTTCAGAAATAATATTATAATCAAAAGTCAGAGGAATACTTGTAAAAGGTTTTCAGGCAAAAACTACCATTCAAACTCTATCTGTTTTTAAATTTTTTATAAACCCATCAATAACTTTCTTTGCTGATTCTAGCCTATTTGGTTTCAAGTCCTCTGCTTCCATACTACCAGAAACATCAAGAGCAATAACAATATCAATTCAATTTTTCTTAATTTTTTCAGAAATATTTATTTTATTTGGATTAGCTAGAATAAATATAAAATTTATTAAAATAAGTCATAATAAAATAATACTTAAATAAAACTTATAATTATTATTTTTAAAAACCTGTTTTACATCACTCAAATTTATAAAATTAATTCAAGATTTTTGTTTTTTATAAAAGAAAAATAAAATAACAGGCACAATCAAAAGTCCCCAAAAATATTCTGGATTTAGAAATGTTATGTCATTAAATATAGTCATTTTTATTTTATTAATTTTTTAATTTCTAATATTAAATCTTTTCTGATTTCTTCACTGTCTTCTATTTTTTTAGCATATTCTTTGAAATAAATATTACTAATTAAATCTATTAATTTAGGATTAAGTTTTTGTTTTTTTATTTCACTAAGAGTAAGTTTTGAAATATCTTTTTTTGTTTTATATTCAAAAATATTTTTTAATATTTCAGATAATTTAGGATAAAATATATCTTTATCTTCTTTTAAATATTTTTTTTCTAATTCTTTTAAATCTTTTTTAAAATCTTCTAATTTTTTTCAAGGGGCTAAAGCCACCTTGTTGATAGAATATTTTTTTTCAACAGAGGGCTTTAGCCCTTTGTACACAAAATATAAAACAATCAGAAAAATTACAAATAAAATTGTGTTAGTAATATTTATAGGATTTCAAAGAATTATAGGTTTTATGTCATTTAAATTTTGCATATTATTTTACTTTATTAAAGTATCAAATTAATTCTTTTACAATATCTGATTTATTATCTAAAAAGATATATCAAATATTATTTTTTTCTAAATCATATTTAGTTTTTTCTATTTTTTTCTGTCTTAATTTTTTAAATTCTTCTATTTTATTTTTATCTGCTAAATCAATATTTAAAAAATTTTTTCATAAATTAAGGGAAATATTTCAACTTTTCAAATCTAGTTCATTTTCAAATTTATCAAAAATATTAATTACAATAATATCATTATTCTGACTTAAAAATTTCAATTTATTTAAATCAAAATTTCCATTATCAGTAATAATAAAAATTAAATTATTTTTAATTCTTCTAGTTTTTACTTCATCTAATGCTTTTTCTAAATCAAAAATATTATTTTCTTTCTCAAGTAAATCTATGATTCTATAAATATTATTTTTACTCTTTTTATAATCCAAAAATTCTAGATTATTTTTATTTCCAATAATTGCTCAAACATTATCATTGTTGTAATAAGCTGAAAGAGCCAGAGCATAAAAAGTTTCTATAAGAGTATCTTTTTTTGTCTTATCTTCTGAACCAAAATTCATAGATTCACCTGTATCAAGCACAAACAAAACCTTCAAATCTTTTTCTTGTTCATATTTTTTCACAAATAACTCTCAAGTTTTTGAACTAGCCTTCCAATCAATATCTCTGATATTATCACCAGAATTATAATTTTTATGCTCATCAAACTCCATTCAAGCCCCAGAAACTTTTGATTTATAGTTCCCAAAAAGACCTCAATTCAGAAGTTTTTTTAACTTAAATTCTATTGTATGTAATTTTTTATTTTGCATATTATACAACTTTTACATTATTTAAAATTTCTTCAATTATTTTTTCTCAGGTTACTCAATCTGAAATTGCCTCATAGTTTAGAACTAATCTGTGTGATAACACTGAAGTTGCTACTTTTTTGATATCTTCTGGGATAACAAAAGTTCTTTTATCTAGAAGAGCTAAAACTTTAGCAGAATTTATAAGAGAAATACCTCATCTTGGAGAGATTCAATATTCTAGATATTTTGCTATACTAGTTATTTTTTTATTTCTAGTAGCCTCAATAATATCTCAAACATATTCAAAAATACTTTCTGAAACATGAATTTCTTTTACTAAACTTTGAATTTCTTTAATTTCTTTTTTGTTTAAAATTTTATTAATTTTAATATCTTCAAAATCTCATGTAACTTTTTTATACATTTCTACTTCACTTGATTTATCAGCATAATCAACATTTACTTTCATCATAAATCTATCAAGTTGTGCTTCTGGAAGTCTATAAGTTCCAGATTGTTCAATTGGATTTTGAGTTGCTAGAACTATAAAAGGTTCATCTAGTTTAAAACTATCATTTCAAATTGTAATTTGTTTTTCAGCCATAGCTTCAAGTAATGCAGATTGTACTTTACTTGGAGCTCTATTTATTTCATCAGCTAGAATAAAATTATTAAAAATTGGTCATTTTTTAATAGAAAAATCTCCAGTTTTTGGATTGAAAATTTCTGCTCAAATTAGATCACTAGGAAGTAAATCTGGAGTGAATTGCACTCTATTAAAACCTAGTCCTAAAGTTTTACTCAAAGTATCAACTGTCAGAGTTTTAGCCAAACCAGGAACTCATTCAATTAGGATATGCCCCTTTGCTAAAAGTCCCACAATAAGACTTTCAATTAAGTTTTCTTGCCTGATAATTTTTTTGTGAACTTCATTTTTTACTTCAGCAATTTTATCTGAAGCTGAATTTATTTTTTCTTGTAATTGTTCTGTATTTTGCATAGTTATTTTTTAGGTGTTAAATTATATTTAAGGATTTTAATAATTTAATAACTCTTTTGCCTTTCAGGCATTTATTCTTTACAAGAGCAAAGTGTACTAATTTTAATAAAATGTAGCCTCTTTCTCTTGAAAAGAGAAAGAATTCAAGATAGAGTTATTATTGGTTAATTCCTTTTTCTAAATTTCTTTTATTTTATCTAAAATTTTAGAATAATTAGTAATTATATTTGAATATTTTGCTTTATTTATCATAGCAAATAATTCAGTTAAATCTAGTTTATCTCATATTTCTTTTCAAATTTCTTCAAAAGTTAAACTATTAATATTTTCTAAATTAAATTTTTGTTCTAGTTTTTGTCTTAAAGCTATTTCAACTTTTTTTATAAAATCTTTATCATCAGTTTTTGGATATTTTATTTCTTGTTTCTTCTCTTCAAAATCTTGTTTTTGTTCAGTTTCTATATTATTTCAAAAACCTTTCTTTTTATTTATATTTTCTATAATTTCTGGTTTATTTTTCAATAAGAAATAAAATCAAATTCCAGATAATAACAATACTAAAAATAAAATATATAATTCATAATTATTTCATTTATAATCATCTAAATTAATTTCTTCTTTTTTTTGTATTTTATCAACATTGTTTCAAATATTTTGTTTTGGAATAACTTTATTTTGTTTTACTTTATTATTTCAAACAGTCAGATTATTATTCAATATTCAAATACTTGTTCAATCAATTTTTACTTTTACAGAATTTGTTTGAATAGTCCCACTTCAACTTTGTAAAATAGCTGGTCAAATTTCAAATTCTCAATTTTTTAAAGGTTTTAATTGTAAATCCAGATTCACAGTTGTAGTAGTTTTACTTTGAGTCTTTCAGTTTATCACAACTATTTGACTAGAACTACTCTGACTCTGAGACTGTCCAACTTTCTGAAAATTCTCAAGTCATTTTATCTCATTCACCCTTATTTCTCATCACTCACTAGAACTTATCTCCAACCTCAAATTCACCAAATCATTTATACTTGAACTATTTCTATCAACACTCAAGTTTGCATCCATAGCAAAAGTTTGTGTTACAAACAACAGAAACAATCACACAAAACTCAATATTTTTAATATTTTCTTTTTCATAAAAAAACAGTTAAATAATTAAAATCTAAAAGTATTATAATCATCAACTGTCAAGAAACTGTCAGGACTTTGTATTTATTGTGTGAAAAAGAAAATAAATTAAAAATATTTATTTATAAAGTCTTGTAAGTATTTTTCTCTATTAATTTTATTTTTTTTCATAATAAAAAACATTCAAAATGTTATCATAAAAATATAAAAATAAAATCAATAATCTCAATTAATAGGAATATATTTTCAAAAGGTAATTAATATAAATGGTAATCAGAAAATTATGAATAAAGCTAATAAATAAAATTTTTGTCAAAATTTCATTTCTTTAATATTTAAAATAAAACATTTTCATTTTTCTGTAATTTTGTTATTTTCTATTAATCATTTTTGTTCAATATATTTTAGTATTTTATAATTTTCTTTTTCATATACATCAAATCATTTTAAAATTTTAAATAAAATATCAAATTGTTTATTTCAGCTAAAAGGTTCATTTTTTTGATGTAAATTAAAAATTGTATATTTACTACAGTTAATTTTTTTATTCATTTTTTTGTTTTTAAAAATTATTATTTTTCTGTTAATTTTTCTTTTTCTTTGAAAAGTTCTAAAAATTCAACAAATTCTTCAGGATGAGGGACATTTTTTAGTTTAAAATCTTGTTCATTATAGAAAAAAGAAATATCTCAATAGTTTAATAATCTTCATAAAAAACTTTGATAAATTGAAATAGAATCAAGTTTATGTATTATAAAAATTTGTGTCTTTTTGAAAAATATTCATGTTATATGTTCAACTTTTTCACTAGAAATTCTATAATAATCAAAAAACCAAATAGTAAATAAATATATAAATAATAATATATGTAATATTAAAAATAATATTACCATATTTTCTTCATAAGAATAAACATTAATAAAACCATTTGTTTTATCTACATAATTTATAAAAGTAAATGTTAGTATTAGGATTATATCTAAAAAAATTATTCAAAAAAGCATTCTAAAAATAAGTAATACAGGACTTTTATTTGTATAAAAAATAAGTTTTTCTATATTTTTCATAATGTTTGTAGTTAATAAAAATAAATAAGAAAATTATGTATATAGATTATAATATAATGTGAAAGTGTCAAGAAAATGTCAGATTATTGTTTTTATTTTATTATATCTTTGCAAAAAATTATTAAACTATATAATTAAGTAAATATATAATATTAATTATAAAAAATATGAAAACTAAATGAAGCATTATTTATATAATTTTGGCATTAATAACTTTTTTTTCAGGTTATATTTATTTAAAATATGCTTATAATATTTCTTCTTCTAATTCTTTTTTACAAGAATTAATGCTAATTATTCTTTGAACAATTGTAACTATTTTTATTACAGCTTCTCTTTTAAATAAACAGAGTGAAGTAGAATTAGAAAAAGAGCAGAGAATTAAAATATTTGATATTAAATCAAGTTTTTATATTGATTTGATTAATATGATAGAAGATTTTATAGAAGCAAAAAAAGTTTCAAAAAAAGATTTATTAAAATTGGAATTTTTAACTCATAAGATTTCTATTATTGCTGATTATAATGTTTTAAAAGAGTATTCTAATTTTTTAAAAGTTTTTAAAGAAGTTGTAAAAAATAAAGATATAGATGAAGCAGAATCAGAAAAACTTTCAATTCAATTAGCTGAATTATGTGAAAAAATAAGAAATGATTTACTTAAAACTGATTGAAAAAATAAAAATGTAAAAAAGATTATTGTTAGTAATATTAATAAAATTTAATTATGAAAATACTAATCCTAGAAGATGATCCAATTATTTGACCAAATATTGAGGAATATTTAAGTGAAAATAATTTTTTGGTGACTCTGGTTACAGACTGAGAACAGGCACTTAGAGAAGCACAAAGAAACAAATATGATTTGTGGCTTTTTGATGTGATGGTTCCTTTTAAATCTGGATTTGAGGTGGTTAAAGAATTAAGGGCCTTATGAAACAAAACTCCTGTTTTTTTCTTGACTGCTAAGGAAGATTTAGAAAGTAAAGAAATCTGATTCAATGCCTGAGCTGATGATTATTTAGTTAAACCTTTTAAGCTAAAAGAATTGCTTTTAAGAGTAAGAGCAATTTTGAAAAGAACACAAAAAACAACTACAATTAATACAATAAAAATTTGAGATATTGAGTTAAATCTTGATTTAAAAGAAGTCACTAGAGACTGAAAGCATATAGAATTAACTCCAAAAGAATTTCAAATTCTTGAATATTTAATGAAAAACAAAAATAAAGTTATTCCTAAAAAAGAACTTTTGGAATATATTTGGTGAATAAATAATGATATCTGGTCTGATGTTGTTAGAAGCCATATTCAGACTTTGAGAAGTAAGCTAAATAAAGGATTTTCTAATGATCCAATAAAAACTATTAGAGGTATTTGATTTAAGTTTGAAGGGTAAGGAATTTAACCATTTAATAACTCTTTTGCCTTTCAGGCATTTACTCTTTACAAGAGCAAAGTGTACTAAAATTAGTATCCATGTGGCCTCTTTCTCTTGTAAAGAGAAAGAATTCAAGATAGAGTTATTATTGATTAATTCCTTTTAAAAATTAATTTTCAACATATGCATAAACTTTCCATAAAATCTAGAGTATTTATAAGTTTTACTATTTTTATAATTTTGATAGTAAATATTTTTGCTGTTTTTCTTTTTAATTCTACAAAACAAAACATTATTTTAGAGAACAAAAAATCTATAATTAATGAATTTGAAACTATAAAAACTTTTATTGATTTACAAAAAACTTGAATTTTTGTTTTGCCACAAGTTGAAATTGAAAAAATAAATAATATGTGATTTTATTTATATATCTGAAACAATGATAAAAAACTAAAAGCAAAATATAAAATATGATTTATAGAAAATCAGGACTCTTTAATTTTTAGATGAGATTATAATAATTATAATATAATTTTATGAAAAAAACTTTCTGAATTATATTTATTTGAACAAAAATTTTATGAAATTTTATTATTTCTAAATATTTTTCTTATAATTTTAAGTTTTGTTATTTCTTATTTTATCACAAAATTTTCTTTAAGCCCTCTTTATAAATTATCAGATTTTTTAAATAATTATGATTTTTCAAATAAAAATAATACTCTAAAAAATAATTACAAAAATACTGAAATCTGAATTTTAACTGATTCTATAAATAAATTTATAAAACAAAATAACAGTATACTAGATACTCAGAAAAATTTTATTCAAGATGTTAGTCATGAGCTAAAAACTCCCCTAATGCAGATTGAATCAAATGTTGAGCTTATAGAAAATAAAATTACTGATATTAAGATTAAAAATAAAATAGAGCAAATAAAAACTTCTAGTAAAGACATAAATGAAATAATTTCAAATTTATGATTTATTTTAAGATGAGAAGAAATAGTTAAAAATAAACAAAATATTAATATTTATAATTATTTTGAAAAATTTATAAAAAATTATAAAACTCTAGCAGACAAAAAAAACATAAAAATAAAAATCATAAAAAATTATGATTTAGTTTTAGAAAACAATACCTATTATTTAGACAGATTATTCTGAAATCTTCTTTCAAATGCAATTCATTACAATAAATGAGAATGAGAAATAAATATAATTATTGATAAAAGCAAAATAACTATTTCTGATAATTGAATATGAATAGAAAAATCTGAAATAGAAAAAATCTTTTCAAGATTCTATAGAAATAAAAATTCAACACTTTATTACAATTCTTGAAACTGATTAGGGCTTGTAATAGTTAAAAAAATTATAGATATGTTTGGGTGGAAAATTGAGGTGGAGAGTGAAGTTGGTAAAGGGAGTAGGTTTGAGATTTTAGTGAAATAATTTCAATATTTTAAAAAAATAAAAAAACTAGATGTGGTATCTAGTCTAAATATTACAAGTTATTATTCAGTATGTTTAGGAATTTATTTTTTTACAGTATGATTTTTAAGCTCTTTTTTAGGATCCTCTTGTTCAATAACTATTTCATGTTTTTTAGGATGTATATCTAATTCTATAGGAAAATTATTTTCACTAAGTGTAATAATTTCAAAACCATCATCATCTGGTTTTAATTTTTCATCTACTGTTATTATTTTTTTAATTTGATCTGCAAGAGGATCAACTGAAACTTTTGCTATATCAATTAGATTTTGTGGAAGTTCACTAGTTGATCCTTGTTCTAATTTTTCAATTCATGCCATATTCCTTATTTTTATAAATATAAAATAAAACAAATATTAATTTGTTATTCTAATTATATTATATTATGCAAATATTTTAGATTCTTCTTAAAAAATATTTAATTAGCACCTAAATAAATTATGTGCTAAAAATCTTTTGACATATAATATTTTTTTAATATACTACTCTTAGTTAAATGTTAATTTACTTGTTAACTATAAAAAATTATGAATATGGAAAAATTTACAATGAATTCTAGTAAAAGAATTCAGGAGGCTCAAGATTTGGCAAATAAAAGAAAGAATTCACAAATTTTACCTGTACACCTGTTGTATAGCATGTTAAAATCTGATGATTCTTTGGTTAAAGAAATTTTGTTAGAACTTTGAGTGGATTTACAAATCCTTACAAAAAATGTAGAATTGGAATTAAATAAAGTTCCTACAGTTGACTGAAATTATCAGTTGGCTTTATCTAATGAATTGAATAATATTTTTATTGAGGCTGAGAAAATAGCTGATAGAAATAAAGACCAATTTGTTACAGAAGAACATTTACTTTTGGCTTTGATAGATTTTGCTGATACTAAAACAAAAGAGTTTTTTAGTACTTTAGGAATAACTAGTCCAAAGGTAAAAGAAATTATTGATAAAATGAGAGGTTGAGAAAAAGTTACTGATAATGATCCTGAAAATAAAATGCAGGCTTTGAAAAAATATTGAATTGATTTAGTTGATTTAGCTAAAAAATGAAAAATTGATCCTGTAATTTGAAGAGAAGAAGAAATTAGAAGAACTCTGCAAATTCTATCTAGAAGAACAAAAAACAATCCTGTTTTAGTTTGAGAACCATGAGTTGGTAAAACTGCTCTTATTGAATGAATTGCTCTTAAAATAGCAAATAAAGAAGTTCCAGAAAATTTACAAAACAAGAGATTAATTACTCTTGATATGTGAGCTTTACTTGCTTGAGCAAAATATAGATGAGAATTTGAAGAAAGATTAAAAGCAGTAATCAAAGAAGTTGAAAAATCTGATGGACAAATTATTCTATTTATAGATGAAATCCATACTGTTGTTGGAGCAGGAGCAAGTGAAGGTCAATGAGATGCTGCTAATTTATTAAAACCTAGTTTGGCTAGATGAGCATTAAAACTTATCTGAGCAACTACAATTAATGAATACAGAAAATATATTGAAAAAGATCCAGCACTTGAAAGAAGATTTGCAAAAGTAATAGTTGATCAACCTTCTTCTGAGGAAACTCTAGCTATTATTAGATGAATAAAAGACAAATATGAAGCTCATCACTGATTAAAAATCACTGATTCTGCAATTGTTGCTGCTGTTGAACTTTCTACAAAATTTATTCCAGATAGACAGTTGCCTGATAAAGCAATTGACCTGATGGATGAAGCTCTTTCAGCTGTAAAAATGAAAAGTATTTCTAAACCTATGGAAGTTGAGATTTTAGAAAAAAAATTAAGAACTTTAGAAATAGAATTAGAAGCTAAAAAAGCTGAAAAAGATACTAAAAAAGAAGTTCTAGAAGAATTAGAAAAGAAAATAGCTTCTACAAAAGAACAAGTTCAAACTCTGGTTTCAGCTTGGAAAAAAGAAAGAGATTTGATAGTTGAAATTAAAAGTTTAAGAGAAAAAATAGATTCTTTAAAAGTTGAAGCAGATAGTTTTGAAAGACAAGGTAATTTTTGAGAAGTAGCTAGAATTAGATACTGAGAAATTCCTGAAACTGAAAAGAAAATAGTTGGGGCTGAAGAAAAATTAAAAGATCTTCATAAAAATGGACAAAGTTTTTTAAGAGATAGAGTTGAAGCTGAAGATATTGCTGAAATCATTGCAAAATGGACAGGAATTCCTGCTACAAAACTTCTTGAAACTGAAAAAGAAAAACTTTTGAAAATGGAAGATTATATGAGAAAAAGAGTTATTGGACAAGAAAAAGCTGTTGAAGCTGTTTCTAATGCAATTAGAAGAGCAAAAGCTGGACTTAATGAAGAATGAAAACCACTTGGTTCTTTCTTATTCTTAGGACCTACTTGAGTTGGTAAAACTGAAACTGCTAAGGCTTTGGCTGAATTATTGTTCAATGACCCAAATGCATTTATCAGAATTGATATGTCTGAATATATGGAAAAACATGCTGTCTCTAGATTAATTGGTTCACCTCCTGGATATGTATGACATGAAGAAGGATGACAATTAACAGAAGCAGTTAGAAGAAAACCTTATTCAGTTGTGTTATTTGATGAGGTAGAAAAAGCTCATAAAGATGTTTTTAATACTTTATTACAAGTACTTGATGATGGTAGATTAACTGATTCTAAAGGTAGAACTGTTGATTTCAAAAATACAATTATCATTATGACCTCTAATATTAAAGAAGACAATTTAAAAACTTTCTTTAGACCAGAATTTTTAAACAGAATTGATGATATTGTTAAATTTAATGAACTAGATGAAAATGTAATTATCTGAATTATTGATGTATTACTTGAAAATATTTCTAAAGTTTTAGCTAAAAAAGGTATAAAAGCAGAATTTTCAGACAAACTTAAAAAGCATATTGCTAAAGTTGGTTATGATAAAGAATTTGGAGCAAGACCTTTAAAAAGAGCAATTACAAATGAAATAATGAATTCTCTAAGTATGAAATTACTATCAGGAGAAGTTCAAGAATGAGATAATATTATTTTAAGCATTGATGATAAAGGAAATTTGGAAGTTGAAAAAAAGTAAAATAAAAAGAGCTAATTTTAGCTCTTTTTTTGTGTTTAACTATTTTCTAAGTTTTCTTCAATTCTTCTCATAATTTCTTTATTTATATTATTTTCATCAGAATTAATCATATCAATTAAATCATCTAAAGTTAATACAATCATTGTTGTGTCTGTAATTGCTTCAACTGTTGCAGTTCTTTCTTCTTCATTAAGAAGAGCAATTTCTCCTACAATATTTCAAGCTGCTAGTTCTACAATTTTAGTTCAGTTAATTGAAACTTTTACACTTCAGTTTTTGATTATATATCATTTTCAATTAGACTCTGCTCATTGCATTATAATAATTTCTCATGCAGCAAAATTTTCTTCATCACAATTCAGAATTATAGAATTTACTGTATCTCTATCAATTCATTTAAAAATAGCTAGATTATAAATTGTTTCAGTCATATTATATTTTTTATTAATTATATTACTATAATTTTATAGTATTTAACAAAAAAAAGCAAAAAAAATTTGATTTTTCACAAAAAATTGACAGAATACCAGTGTTTTAAAGTATTATCAAATAATTAAATGGGGAAGATTATAAGAAAATTTAGCTTTATAATGCTAATAAATATGCTTGCTTTTTTAAGTATTTGACATATACTTGATTTGAATTTGGGTACAAATGCTAGGTATAAAATTATATTTCTAGTATTAAGTGTATTTTCTTTAATTATTATTTCTAAAAAATATTTTAAAAAAGCTTTAAAAGATTTTGAAGAAATAAAGAGTATTGATGAAAATAATAAAAATAATAAAAAATAAAAATGAACCAACATAATAATATGGAATTAAATACTGAGGTTATTGCAAAACCACATGTTCCAGAAATACAATGAGAAAGAATAGAATGATTCTGAGGTATCTCAAATACAAATCTTTCAACTTTTCTATTCTTTTTAATAATATTAGTAATTTCTATTTCTGCTAATAGAGCATTAAAAAGTAAAAAAAGTTGAAAATTAAAAACTTTTTTCTTAAGTTTTATAAAATTTGTAGATTGAGAAATAAGATCTGCTTTTGGATGAGATAAAAAATTTGCAAGAAAATATTTTACATTAATTGTTTGATTGTTCTTAATAGTATTTCTATGAAATCTATGGGGATTAGTAATAGATTGGTTAGGAGCTTCAGTTAATTGAAATATTCTTCATTATTTAAGACCAATCCATTCAGATTTAAATACAACAGTTGCAATGGCAGCTATGGTAGTAGTAGTATTTTTGGCAGTTTGATATAAAACTCATTGAGCTGTTTGATATACAAAATCGTACTTATTTAATTGGACTTGAAATAATATTTGAGAAAAATGTATTAATGTATTTGTAGGTTGGCTTCATTTTATATGAATAGGTTCTACAGTTGCATCATTATCTCTAAGATTATTTGGTAATATATTTGCTTGAATTGTACTTATTTGAGTAATATCTTACTTATGAGTATTAATGACAAATAATATGTTTGAATTTGGTAGATTATTATCTGTACCATTTTGGTTTTTTGAACTATTTGTAGCAATAGTTCAAGCATTAGTATTTGCTTTACTTGCACTTTCATATATAGGTCAAGCTAAAGAAAAACATTAAAATGTGAATTCAGGAAAATTATCTTTTCTTTCTCTTAAAAAGAGAGAGATGTCTGAAAGACAGAGAGAGTTATAGATGATTTTCTTAATTTGTATTTTATACTTAATAACAATAAAAACATGGAATATAAAGAATTAGCAATGGCTTTAGCTATTGGTTTAGGTGCTATTGGTCCTGGTATCGGTATCGGTATGATTGGTAAAGGTGCTCTTGAAGCTATGGGAAGAAACCCTAATGCTGCTGGTAAAATTCAAAGTGGTGCTATTTTATATATTGCTTTTGCTGAAGCAGTTGCAATTTATGCTTTAGTTATTGCCTTTATTATTGGTTTTGCAATGTAATAGTTGTATTATTATTTAAAAGAATAAAAAATGAGTGGATTTGTATCTGTAGATACTTTCATAATTCAATTTATTATTCTTCTTTTGATTATTTGGGTTTTAAGAAAATTTATTTTCATTCCTTATTTAAAATATTTAGATAAATGGGAAGATAAACAAAAAAAATTAGAAGAAGACTACAAAAATATTGATGCACTAATTGCTGATGCAAATAATGAAAAAGAGTCTATTTTGAAAAAAGCTAGAAAACAATCTGATGAAATGATAAGTGAAGCTGAAAAAATTGCTAAAAATAAAAGAAATTCTCTTTTAGAAAAAGCAGAGGAAGAAGCTAAATGAATTGTTAACTCAGGTAGAGCTGAAATTGAAAAAGAAAAACTTTCTATGCTAAGTGATGTAAAATCTAATATTGTTGATTTGGTTCTTAGATTTAACAAGAAATTATTTTGAAGTGAAAAAGTTTCTAGTGAATTTGTAGAAAAAGAAATTGAATTAATGAAATAAAAATATGGAAAAATTAGAAAAATTAAATTCTAGTGAATTAAAAACAATTTTAAAATGATTAAAATTGTATAGTGATTTATCTAGAAAGTTAGGAAATAGATGAAAAGCTATTTTTGATAGAAAATTATCTTGAAAAGATTCTTATAAAATAGAATATACTTCTGCTATGACTATAGATAATGCTTGGGAAAAAGCTAGTTCAGCTTTTGAAAAAGCATTTTGAAGTATGCCTATAAAAGAAGATGTAGTATTTGTAAAAAATGATACTATATTTTGAGGTATTAAAATTTTCAAAAATGATGATATGATTGATCTTAGTCTTTCAAAAGCTATTGATCAAATTAAATAATTTATATTTAATATAAAGAAAAATATATGTCTAATGACTTATTAAAAAGTATTATAAACGACATTGAAACTAAAATAGACTCAGCTGATTTAACTCCTGGAGTTGAAAATGTAGGTGAGGTATTTTATGTTTGAGATTGAGTTGCGAAAGTTTCTGGTCTTAGAAGTGTTGGTTTTAATGAACTTGTAGAATTTGCAAGTGGAGCAAGATGAGTTGCCATGAATTTGGAAGATCATTTTGTTTGAGTAGTTATTCTTGAAGGTTTTAACAAGCTTAAAGAATGAGAAACTGCTAAAGCAACTGGGGAAGTATTAAATGTTCCAGTTGGTAGAAGTTTAATTGGTAGAGTTGTAGATGCTCTTTGAAATCCTATTGATGGATTAGGAGAATTAAAAGATGTAGAACACTACCCAATTGAAAGAAAAGCTAAATGAGTTATGGATAGAAAATCTGTTCATGAATCTATGGAAACTTGAATTAAAGCTATTGATGCTCTTGTACCAATTGGTAGAGGACAAAGAGAACTTATTATTTGAGATAGACAAACAGGTAAAACTCAAGTTGCTATTGATGCAATACTTAACCAAAAAGGTAAAGGAGTTACTTGTGTTTATGTAGCTATTGGTCAAAAAGAAGGTAAAGTTGCTAGAATTGTAGAAGAATTAAAGAAAAGAGGAGCAATGGATTATACTATTGTTGTAACTGCTTGAGCTTCTGATCCAGCTTCTATGCAATTTCTTTCTCCATATGCAGGTTGTGCTATGGCTGAATACTTTATGCTTAATGGTGAACATTCACTAATTGTATATGATGATTTATCTAAACAAGCAGCTGCTTATAGAGAAATGTCATTACTATTAAGAAGACCACCAGGTAGAGAAGCTTATCCTTGAGATGTATTCTACTCTCATTCTAGATTACTAGAAAGATCAGCTAAATTAAATGAAGAATTAGGAAGTGGTTCAATGACAGCATTACCTATTATTGAAACTCAAGCTTGAGATGTTTCTGCTTATATTCCAACTAATGTAATTTCTATTACAGATGGTCAAATATTTTTAGATTCAAATTTATTTAATTCTGGTCAAAGACCAGCTATTGATGTTGGTTTATCAGTATCAAGAGTATGAGGTTCTGCTCAAATTAAAGCTATCAAAAAAGTTTCTGGTACATTAAAATTAGATTTAGCTCAATATAGAGAACTTGCTGCATTTTCTCAATTTGCTTCTGATTTAGATGAAGATACAAGAAAACAATTAGAAAGATGAGAAAGAATGTTAGAACTTTTGAAACAAGGAATTTATGCTCCAGTTATTGTTGAAAAACAAACTTGTGCATTATATGCTGGTGGAAAAGGTTTCTTTGATAATGTTCCAGTTAGTAAAATTTCTAAATTTGAAGCAGAATTATATGCTGCTCTAGATGAAGAAAAATCTATCTTAAAAGACATTTCAACTAATAAAAAAATGAGTGATGAATCTACTGAAAAATTAGAAAAAATTCTAAAAAAAGTAGCTGAAATGAATAAATAAGAATTCTAAAATTTAAATTTAGACAAAAATGGCAAATGCTAAGGAAATAAAAAGAAAAATCTGATCAATAAAGAACACTGCTAAAATCACTGGTGCTATGGAGCTTATCTCAACTGTAAAGATGAAAAAAGCTCAAGACTTAGCACTTGAGAAAAAAGAGTTTGTTATTGAAATTTTAAAGATGTTTATGCATCTTGAAAAATCATTTGAAGATTTTCCACTTTTTAAAGAAAAAAAAGAGTGAAAAACATTAGCAGTTGTAGTAACTTCTAATAAATGACTTTGTTGAGGTTATAATGTTAATGTTTTCAAAAAAGTTAATTCATATATGAAGGAAACTTGAGAAGAATTAGAATTTATTACTATTTGAAATAAAGCAGCACAATTTGTTGCTTCAACTGGAAATACATTATTAGCTAATTTTTCAGAAGATTTCTCAGATGAAATTAAATCATACTTCACAAGATCAGTTGTAGATTTACTTATGACAGAATTTATTACAGGGAAATATAAGAAAGTAAAAATATTTTATAATTACTATGTTTCAGCTATTAAACAAATTCCTGTTGATAGAAGTTTTTTACCTATATCTAAAGATTGAGTAAAAGATTATCTTATGAAAGTAGCTTCTAAACATATTGATGTTGAAGAAGAAATGAAAAAAACAGAAGAACTAGATGAATTTGAAGTTGAACCATCTAAAGCAGAATTGGCTGAAAAAATTCTACCAATTATTGTTCATATGATGTTTTTTGATATAATGCTAGAAGCTAAAGCAAGTGAACATTCTTCTAGAATGATTGCTATGAAAAATGCTAAAGAAGCTGCTAATAAAATTGCAAAAAAACTTACACTTCAATATAATAAAGCTAGGCAAGCAATGATTACAAGAGAAGTATCTGAAATTACTGCTTGAGTAGAATCAATGAAAGATATGTAGAATTATTATTTACTAAATATAAGGCTATGAAATTATTACCATGAGCTATAAAAATTATTTTAAATATAATTTTTTATGGAATTTATTCAGCAATATCATTATTTCTAACAGGATTTATTTTAACTAATGTATTAAATATTAGTTATGATGACCCAAATAAAGTTTGATATGTTGTATTAGTATTTATTTTAATAATTACTTTTATATTTAGAAAATTTTTCTATATTTCTTTAAAAAATAACTAATTTACAAAATATGCATATTTGAAAAATTACAAAAGTTGTATGAGTTGTAATTGATGTTAAGTTTGAAGGGGATTATGTTCCTTCAATTCTAGAAGCATTAGAAGTAAAAGGACACTCTGAAAGAGTTGTTCTTGAAACTCAACAACAATTATGAGATGGTGTAGTAAGAACTATTGCCATGAATAGAACAGATGGTCTTAGAAGAGGACTTGAAGTAGAAGCTCTTGAAGCTCCTATTAGAACTCCAGTTTGAGAAAAAGTTCTATGAAGAATGTTTGATGTATTAGGTGATCCTATTGATGGACTTGAAAAACCAGTTACTGAGTTTAATGATCCAATTCATAGAGATGCTCCTGATTTTAAGGATTTAACTACTAAAGCTGAAGTTTTTGAAACTTGAATTAAAGTAGTTGATCTTATTGCTCCAATGCTTAAAGGTTGAAAAGTAGGACTTTTTGGTTGAGCATGAGTAGGTAAAACTGTAATTATGCAAGAATTAATCCATAATATTGCTCAAGGGCATGGTGGTTATTCAGTTGTTGCATGAGTAGGGGAAAGAACAAGAGAATGAAATGATCTTTACCATGAAATGAAAGATTCAGGTGTTATCTGAAAAACTGCAATGGTATTTGGACAAATGGATGAAGCTCCAGGTCCAAGAGCTAGAGTTGCCTTAACTGGTTTAACAATGGCTGAACATTTCAGAGATAGAGAAGAGAAAGATGTATTATTATTTATTGATAATATATTTAGATTTACTCAAGCTGGTTCAGAAATTTCTGCTCTTTTAGGTAGAATTCCTTCTGCTGTAGGTTACCAACCAACTCTGGCAACAGATATGGGGGCTCTACAAGAAAGAATTACTTCTACTAAAAAAGGTTCAATTACTTCTGTACAAGCTGTATATGTTCCTGCTGATGATCTTACAGATCCAGCTCCAGCAAATACTTTTGCTCATTTAGATTCAACAATTACTCTTAATAGATCTATTGCTGAATTAGGTATATATCCTGCTGTTGATCCTCTAGATTCTTCTTCTACTGTACTTGATCCATCTATTGTTGGTGAAGAACATTATGAAGTTGCTAGAAAAGTTCAACAAATTCTTCAAAAATATAAAGAATTACAAGATATTATTGCTATTCTTGGTATGGATGAATTATCTGATGAAGATAAAAAAACTGTAGCAAGAGCTAGAAGAATGCAAAAATTCTTATCTCAACCTTTTTATGTAGCTGAACAATTTACTTGAGTTTCTTGAGTATATTGTAAAGTATCTGATACTGTTTCAGGTTTTAAAGGAATTATTGATGGTGAATATGATCATATTCCTGAAAAATTCTTTATGTATAAAGAATCAATGAGAGAAGTAATTGCATCATATGAAAAAGCACAAAAAGAAGATAAAGCTGATAAAGAAGAAAAGAAAAAAGAAGAGAAATCTGATAAAAAAGATAAAAAGAAAAAGAAGAAATAAAATTTTCTAAATAAAAAAATATGGAACTTAAAATTTTATCATTTGAGTGAGAAAGTTTTCTAAATGAAAGAGTTGTTTCTGTTACTATGTTAACATGAGTAGGAGAAATAACTGTTTTAGAAAACCATGAGCCTCTTATGACATATGTAGAACCATCTACTCTATATGTTAAATTTCTTGATGAAAATGGTATAATATATAGAGATGATTTTGCAGTATGAAGATGAGTAGTTGAAATAAGTGGAAAAGAAATAAAAATTTTAACTGATATGTTAACTGACATAAAAGATCTTGATGTTGATAAAGTGAAAAGAGCTAAACTAAAAGCTAAAGAACTTATGGAAAAATATAAAGATTCTAAAGATAAAATTGATATGGTTAAATTTATTGAAGCAGAAGATGCTTTATTAAAATCTATTGCTCAACTAAAATTATATGATATAAAAAAATAAGAAATTTTAATTTCTTATTTTTTTATTTAAATATTTAAATATTTTATATTGATTAAATCTTTTATAAATATTTATTTAATGTAGCTTCTAATGAATCTGTTTGTTGAACACCAACCATAGTTTCAACTGGTTCACCATCTTTAAATACAATTAAAGTAGGGATACTCATTACTCTAAATTGACCTGCAATAGTAGGGGCTTCATCAACATTTAATTTACAAATTTTAGCTTTACCTTCCATTTTTGTAGAAAGTTCTTCTAATATAGGTAACATCATTTGACAAGGTCCACACCATTCAGCCCAGAAATCTACTAATACAATACCTTCTTTAATTTCATCTTGGAAATTAGTGTCATTTACAACAACTGCCATATTTTTATAATTAATTATTAAAGCTAGAATTTTTTAATATTCTATTGTAATTACATTATATATAAAAATTTAATTTATACAAAAAAACTTTCATTTTTTTTTTTTTTTTTTAATAAAAATAAAAAAATAAATAAATTAAAATTTTTATTTTTTAAAAAAAAAAATAAAAAAAGAAAAAAAAAAATTTAATTTAAAAAAAA
>Ga0256843_1000848_pt1 | contig 25276 bp, 32 predicted proteins | sample AlvinellametaG_FD_191572 | JGI IMG/M metagenome (GOLD analysis project Ga0256843, IMG submission 191572) | Pompeii worm associated microbial communities from hydrothermal vent at the East Pacific Rise, Pacific Ocean - Alvinella | ecosystem: Host-associated > Annelida > Integument > Unclassified ... | reverse complement strand
ACTGAAGTTCTTAATATCGGAAGGTTTAGGCTTACATTTATGCTTTCTTCAAAAAACAGGCTTTTAACCGCTATAAGTCCTTGATCATGATACATACATACAAAGTGTTGTATATCTTCTCTCATCTTTAGAGTAAAAGCTGTATCCGGAACTAAAGCTCCTATAAATGTTTTGGATCCGAGCTTTTTGTTCGCCTTTTTTATGGCTTTTTGTATCTTTATTTCTTCATTTCCCATAACTCCTCCGTCTCCTGCATGCGGGTTAAGTGCTAAAACTCCTATTTTTTGGGTTTTTACAGCTTTGTAAAAATCAAGAAGAAACTTTTTAAGAGGTTTTGTTTTTATCTTTTTTGGAACTTTTTTTAACGGAATATGATGAGTAAAAAAAGAACAATAAAGTTTATCGCAGCCTATCATCATGATAGCATCTTTTTTGAAGTGCTTTGAAAGCACATATGTATGTCCTGCTTCTTTGATCCCCGCTTTTTCCCAAGCCTCTTTGTTTATAGGAAGTGTTGTTATGGCATCAGCCTTTTTTTGCTCGGCTAACTCTATCGCTTTTATAAAACTTTGGTAGCTAAAAAGTCCGCTTTTTTCACTAACTTTTCCCGGAGTGATCTCAAAATCCTCACCAACCTCAACCGTTTTAAAATCTTGCGGAACACTTTTGTTTAAAAGCTTAGCTCCTCTTTCAAGAAGTTTGCGATTTATCATATAGATAGGATGACAAAGCTTTTTTACTTCATTGTGAGAGTTTAGAGCTATCTCAAGCCCGACTCCGTTTATATCTCCGATGCTTATGGCTATGGTTTTCATAATACCTCTTTTGTAAAAAGTTTATTATGATATAATACGATTATTATCCTAATAAGGAGATAAAAATGTTAGAATATGGTATAAAAGCTATCACAACTAATCCCACTTTGATAACAAAAGCCGATGAGATTATAAAGTTGGTAGATAGTAGAACAAAAAAAACCAGAGCATTTGTAGTTCCTGTCGAGTATGCAGATTATATAGAAAAAATATCTAAAGAGATAGAGTATAAAAAGTGGGTTGAAGAGAAAAAAAAGCTTTTAAAAAACTCTAGTATCGATGAAGATATGGATGAGTTGACATTGGCTGGAGCGGAATCTATCAGTGAGTATTTAGGAGATAGTTAGTGTTAAAAGGTGATATATATCTGGTTAATTTTGGAAAAAGTAGAGATAGCTTTAGTTTCGGAAAATCAAGGCCTGCGATCATCTTTCAGACGGATAAACTTAACTTTGCAGTTAAAGAGGGTATATATAACTATTTTTTAGTGATACCTTTATCTTCAAAGGATGATATAGTTACAAGTGATTTTAGATACAAGATAACAAAAAGAGAAAAGTTAAAAGATGATAGTTTTGCAGTTGTAAATAGTATATGCTTTTTGCATAAGAAGTTTTTTAAAGAGAAACTCTCTAAGCTTACTGATGATGAGATAAAAGATATAGAGAGTATTTTAAAAGATGTGTTTGATATGAGTTAAAGAGGCTAAGATAAAAGCCTCTTCATATCTCGCACTGCATCCTCAAAACCGCTAAAAACACTTCTGGCAACGATACTTTGTCCGATGTTCAACTCTTCGATGCCATCTATTGCTACTATATTTTGGACATTTTGATAGTTTAGTCCATGTCCAGCTGCAACTTTTAGTCCATATTCATCCGCACACTCTACTGCATTTTGTAGTTTTTTTAGTGAAGTATTTATCGCTTTTTTTAGATTTTTTCTGCTGGTTTCATACTCTTTTACGGAGTGTGGAGTGTGGATGAGGTTTGAGTAAAGCATGTTGTAAAGATTTGCATACTCGCCCGTGTGAAACTCTACCCACTCAACTCCAAGTATCTTGGAAGCTTTGACAGTTTCGCAGTCGGGATCGATAAAAAGAGATACTTCCACCTCTCTTGCTTTAAAGTAGTGAACTACATTGTCAAGTGCGTCATATATGCTTGTCAGGTTTAGTCCGCCTTCAGTTGTTAGCTCCTCTCTCTTTTCCGGAACTATTGTAACTCTGTGAGGCCTAACCTCAGCTAAAAATTTGACTATCTCTTCATCTATACTGCACTCGATATTTACTGGAAGTGGAGAGTTTTGTATGATCCTCTCTACATCCCACTCGTTTATGTGTCGTTTGTCTTCTCTTAAGTGTATGGTTATCTGATTGGCTCCGGCTTTTTGTGCCAAGTAAACAGCCTGCAAAGGATCAGGATCATTTACTTTCCTAGCTTCTCTTAAAACTGCGATATGATCTATATTTACTCCAAGTAGCATTTTGATATCCTTTAAAAATATTAGATTAAAGCTTTTGATAAACTATAGCTATTTTTTAAGCTTCAATAAGGAGAAATTATATCATGATTAGTTGCGATTTAGGTTCAAATACTATAAGATTTGTAGAGATTGATTGTATAAGTAGAAAGAGGATAGGTGAGTTTGAACGGATCGTTAAAACTGCAGAAGGATTAAATCAAACTGGAAATATTTCTGAAAAAGCTTTAAAAAAAATAATTAATTCTATAAAAGATGCACAAAAAAGATTTGATTTTTCAAAAGGTGTGGTTGCTGTTGCTACAGAAGCTTTAAGGAGAGCTAAAAATAAAACTGAAATATTAGAAGAAATTTTTCAGCAAACTGCTCTTAAGTTTAAAATCTTGACTGGAGAAGAGGAGGCTTTTTATACTAACTATGCTGTGAGAGAACAGATTGTTACCAAAAGTTACATGTTGCTTGATATAGGAGGAGGTTCTACTGAGATTAGTTTTGTTGGTGAAAAAGTCTTTTCAAATAGTTTTAGTTTTGGGATAGTTACATTAACAGAAGAGGGATTGGAAAAAAATCTGTCATCAAAGTTGGATGAGATAAAAAAATATTTTCAAGATAAACAAATCCCTAAAACTTGTGTGGCAACTGCTGGTACTCCTACTACAATAGCAGCATTTATAAAAGGAATGGATTATAATAGTTATGATTATACAAAGATAAGTAAAACTATTTTAACTATTGATGATATACAACAAACAAAAAAAGAACTTTTAAAACTCTCCTTTGAAGAGAGAAAAAAGTGGGTAGGTGTTGGCAGAGAAGATTTGATAATAACGGGAATAGAAATATTTTTAGGTATTTTAAATTTATTTAATTTTAAAAAGTGCATAGTTATAGATGAAGGACTTAGAGAGGGGGTAGCATTATATTATTGTGATAAAAAGTTTAACTATTGAAATGTTTTTTTTTCTTAAGTTTTGATTTAGTAAAAAAGTATAAAATGCAAGATTGAATGTTTACAAAATGGGTGTTTGTTATGAAAGTTATAAATAAAGTTATATTATCAGTAGTTATACTATTGTCTATTTCCTACGGTGATTGGTTAGAAGATCAAAATAATCTTACCACAGAAGATGTTTTAACTCCAGAAACGGAAGTTATTTTAGAAAAAGATCCTGTTGTCCAAAAAGATGATAGCTGGACGAGCAATCTTAGTAGTGATGCTGTAGAAAATAAAGCTTCACAAAGTAACTTCTTGGCTATTTTAAATGGGAATAGTTTTGGCAGTTATGGCATAGATCATCTATATCGAAAAAAGGTTGTAAAAAGTTTTTATGCAAGTATAGGTTATAGATATTTTTGGTTTTCAAATGGCTTTAAACTAACACCTCAGATAAAAAGTTTGATTTCAGCTATAGAGTTGGCGCCATCAGAAGCTTTGGATGATCTGGAACGATATCATTATGATGAGATTTCTGCATATATTTCACAGATAGAGACTAAAAGTTATACTTCTGAAGAAAAAGATTTACTGTTTAAGACATTGGATATACTTTTAAGTGATGCTTTTTTTAACTTAGCTCATGATTTACATAATGGCATATTGAATTATAGCAGATTTCAAAAGATACTAAAACAAAGAAAAGCAGCTACAGAAATAAACTATAAGTGGAATACTCCAAAAGCCCAGCCAGATTATTTTAACTTGTTAACATCTTTGTACAATACAAACAAGATCAAAAAAGGTTTGTATGATTTGGTAAATCATCATTTTATATATGAAAGATTGAAAGAGGTTTATGAAAACTATAAAGCTATAGAAGAAAATGGTGGTTGGGTTAAAATACCAAAAGGGAAAATACTAAGATATGGATCAAAAGGCAAAAGAGTGAATCTTTTGGCAAAAAGATTAGCTGTTACTGGTGATTTGCAAAACTATCATGATAACTATAATACTTTTGACAAAACTTTAAAAACAGCACTTAAAAAATATCAAAAAAGGATGGGACTTTGGGTTAGTGGAACTTTGACTGCTGAGACTAGAAGAAGTTTAAACATTTCTGTAAAAGCCAAGTTAAAGCTTGTTAAGTTAAACATCGAAAAAGCCAGATGGGAAACTTCTTTGATGCAAGGAAGATTGATCTTGGTAAATATACCTGATTTTATGTTGAGATTTTATGAAGATGAAAGAGTTATACTTGCTAGTCGTGTAGTTGTTGGTAAAAAGAAAAATCCTACTCCTATATTTAGTTCTGTTATGTCATATGTTGTGCTAAATCCTACATGGACAGTTCCAGATAGTATCATAAAAAAAGAGATGTTACCGAAATTCAAAGCTGATCCAGGATATTTAGAAGGGAAAAAATTTAAGATATATGATGGTTGGGGAAAAAACAGAAAAGTCGTAGATCCATATAGTGTAAACTGGGATCAATATACTGATAAAGACAAGATACCTTATGTTTTTGTGAGAGAAGAAGGAAAAGAAAATCCTCTTGGTATAGTGAAGTTTATGTTTCCAAATAACAATGCAGTTTATATTCATGATACACCATCAAAAAGTTTGTTTAAAAAGAGGGTTAGAGCATTTTCACATGGTTGTATAAGATTACACAATCCACAAACACTTTTAGAGTTGATTGCAAATGAACAGATGAGGATGGGATATAAAAAAATAAGTAAGCTTTTAAAAAGTGGTAAAAACAAATCCATAGGTTTAGATAGGAAAGTACCTGTATTTATAAGATATTATACTGTTTTCGTAGAAGATGATGGTACTGTAAAATTTGCTCGTGATATTTATCAATATGATAAGATTTTATTAAAAGATATATTATAAAAGTATATGATATTTACTATTAGTTTGTTTTATTTACTTTTTTCTGGTACCATTTTTGCTTGAAAAGCAAGATGAAGCTAGAATGGAGGCGCAAAAATTGAAAAAGATTATAGTAGATTCTAAAGATGTTTATGATGAACAAGTGGATGGTTCAAGAAGAAATTTTATAAAAAATGGAGCATTAGTTGCTGGCGGTTTAGCTATAAGCGGTGAAGAATTATTTGCAAGGACGCAAAGAAGAAAAAGACAAGAAGCGTTACTTCTGCACAATGTACATTTGAACAAAACTTTTTATGCAAACTTTTTTGATGGTGAAAGATATAACATAACAGGACTTTTCCAAATAGATAAAGCTTTGATGGATTATAGGGCTTGGCAAATAGCAAGGATAGATTTGAAACTTGTAAATCTTTTATATGAGATAAATAGATTTGTTGGAACTCAACATAAGATCAATATCATCTCCGGATACAGATCTCCTGCTACAAATAGATATCTAAGAAGACATTCAAGAGGTGTTGCAAAACATAGTTATCATATGAAAGCACAGGCTGCTGATATACAGATACCTGGTATTAGACTTAGTAAGTTAAGAGAGATAGCTAGAAGTATAGGTGCAGGTGGAGTAGGTTACTATCCAAGAAGTAACTTTGTTCATGTGGATGTTGGACCAGTAAGAAGTTGGAGAAGAGGTTAACCTCTTTCTCTATTTTTTTAAACTATTGTTTTAAGATATCATATCCTGCGGGTATTTTATATATAAATCTTTGATCATCTATAGGTTTGTTAACTTCTGGTTTGATAAAGTCTATCTCTACTGAGTTTTGCATCTCATCTTTATATTGTATTGACTTTACAAAGTTTTTATCCGTAGTGATGATGTATTTAGTGTGATTAAAAACTGTAACAAGTTTATTTTCAGATATTTTTTTTGCATTTTTTAAAAGTGTTAAAATATTTGGTATTTTTTTGAGTTTTGCAAAAGTTGCTTGTTCTAAATCAGGTTCTATAACCACTATATTTCCATCTCTATAGTATATCTCTTTATAAATAGGTCTGTTGTAAATCCACAATGCAAGGTTGTTTGCTTTTTTTGCGAACATCACACCTTTGTATGTGATGGTATTGTTTGTACTGTTTTTTATCTTTTGTACAAAAGATGTTTTTAAAGTTTTAATATTATTTAAATCAGCCGATATAAGTGCTGAAGTGGCTAAGATCAGCATAAATAGTTTTTTTTTCATAGATTGCTCCTTCCAACTAGAATATAAGTATCTGTAAAAATAGTGATAAAATGGTGTAATCATCATGATTGATAACTTATTGAAACCACTTTAGCAAATTGTGATTTAATTTTGGTTAAAATAGCCCAAACTTTTAAAAAGGTAATATTAAATGGTAACATCTATATTTTCAAAAATCTTTGGAACTAAAAATGATAGAATAGTAAAACAGTACAGAAAAAGAGTCGAAAATATCAATGCACTTGAGAGTAAATATGAAGCGATGAGTGATGATGAGTTAAAAAGTGCATTTTCTACGCTTAGAGAGTCAGTTGTAAGAGGAGAAAAAACTCTTGATGATGTGTTATATGATAGTTTTGCTATCACAAGAGAAGCAAGTAAAAGAGTACTTGGTTTAAGACACTATGATGTACAGATGATAGGTGGTATGGTTTTACACGAAGGAAATATAGCAGAGATGAAAACGGGTGAGGGTAAAACACTCGTTGCTACACTTCCTATTGTTTTAAATGCTATGACCGGAAAAGGTGTGCATCTTGTAACAGTCAATGACTACTTGGCAAAAAGAGATGCAACAGATATGGGAAAATTATATAACTTTTTAGGTTATACAGTTGGTGTGATAGTCAATGATATTCATGATGATAACGAAAGAAAAGCTCAATATGATGCAGATATCACTTATGGAACAAACAATGAGTTTGGTTTTGACTATCTAAGAGATAACATGAAATACTCTCACTTGGAAAAAGTTCAAAGGGAACATAACTATGTTATAGTGGATGAAGTTGACAGTATTTTAATAGATGAAGCAAGAACTCCTCTTATCATCTCTGGACCTACAAGTAGAAGTTTGGATAACTATGCAAAAGCTAATGAAGTAGCTTTGCAACTTGAACGAGGTGAAGAGATACCAATCCCCGGAACAAAAGATAAAAAAACTACAGGGGATTTTATAGTTGATGAAAAAAACAAATCGATATATCTTACAGAAGAGGGTATAAAAAAAGCAGAAGAGCTTTTTGGTGTAGAAAATATGTATAGCCTTGAAAATGCAATACTTTCTCATCATCTTGATCAAGCTTTAAAAGCACACCATCTTTTTGAAAAAGATGTGGACTATGTTGTTAAAGATGGAGAGATAGTTATAGTTGATGAGTTTACAGGAAGACTTAGTGAAGGTAGAAGGTTTAGTGAAGGGCTTCATCAAGCATTAGAGGCAAAAGAGGGAGTAACTGTTCAAGAAGAGAGCCAAACTTTGGCTGATATAACTTTTCAAAACTACTTTAGGATGTATGATAAGTTAGCTGGTATGACAGGAACAGCACAAACTGAAGCTACAGAGTTTGCACAGATTTATGGACTTGATGTTATAAGTATCCCAACAAATGTACCTGTACAAAGAAAAGATTTAAATGACCTTATCTATAAAAGTGAAAGAGAAAAGTTTGAAGCAGTTGTATCAAAAATAAAAGAGTTACACGAAAAAGGACAACCAGTTTTGATAGGTACTGCATCTATAGAAAAAAGTGAACTTTTGCATGAAATGCTTAAAAAAGAGAAAATCCCTCACAATGTACTAAATGCAAAAAATCACGAAAGTGAAGCTTTGATAATAGCTGATGCTGGTAAAAAAGGTGCTGTTACTGTTGCTACAAACATGGCTGGTCGTGGTGTTGATATCAAAGTTGATGATGAGATCAAAGAACTTGGTGGACTCTATATAATAGGTACAGAAAGACACGAAAGTAGAAGGATTGATAATCAACTTAGAGGTCGTTCAGGAAGACAGGGTGATCCTGGAGTTAGTCAGTTTTATCTATCCTTGGAAGATAATCTTCTTCGTATTTTCGGTAGTGATAAGATAAAGTCTATCATGGAAAGACTTGGTATCGAAGAGGGTGAGCATATAGAGTCTAAAATGGTTACTCGTGCTGTTGAAAATGCTCAGAAAAAAGTGGAAAGTCTTCATTATGAGTCAAGAAAACATATCTTAGAGTATGATGATGTAGCAAATGAGCAAAGAAAAGTTGTATATACATTTAGAAACAATCTTTTGGATCCAGAGTATGATTTAAGTGAAAAAATAGATGAAAACAGAGATGCTTATATCGAAAGTGTATTGCACAATGCAGGTATCTATGAAGGTATAGATAAAGATGAATATGATTTGGATAAAGTTATAGCAACTCTAAAAGAAGAGATGTTTGTTGAGTTTATGAAAGAAGACTTAGAGGGCTTAGAGTATGAAGAGCTTTTTGAAAAGATAAAAACAGGGCTTAAAGGTTTATACGAAGAGAAGATGTCTCAAGTTTCTCCTGCTCAAAGACAAGAGATAGAAAAGATGGTATATCTGCAAATCTTAGACAATGGTTGGAGAGAGCATCTTTATCAGATGGATATACTAAAAACAGGTATAGGACTTAGAGGATACAATCAAAAAGATCCTTTAACTGAGTATAAAAAAGAGAGTTATGATATGTTTGTAGCTTTTATAGAGTCGATAAAAGCTGAAACAACTAAAATGCTTCAACTGATACAGCTTCAAAGTGAAGAAGAAACAGAAGAATCTTTAAAAGAGATAGAAGAAGCTTTAGAGTTAAATGAAGATGACTTGAATTTAAACCATCATGAAAGTGAAAATAAACCTAAAATAGAGAAAAAAATCCCTAGAAATGATCCATGTCCTTGTGGAAGTGGTAAAAAATATAAAAATTGTTGTGGGAAAAGTGGTCCTAAAAAGGGACTATTAGCTGAAAAGTAGGGTGTTTTAGTGATAAAATCTCTTGTACCATATTTAGTAAAAAAATATATAAGATTTGATAAGTCTCAGCCGTTTATTAGTATTAGTGCTATACTGGCTTTTTTAGGAGTTAGTATAGGACTTATGGTACTTATAGTCGCTATGGCTATCATGAATGGTACTAGTAAAGAGTTTGAAGAAAAAATCTCTACTATGAGTTATCCCATAACTGTTGTTCCTAGTTCAAAACAGTATATAAGTGATGAACTTTTTCAGGCTTTACAAGAGAGATTTCCAAAGTTTGTGATGAGTCCATATCTAAATACCCAAGCTATCATAAAACAAAATGGACAGATGAGTGGAGTGATAGTTTTTGGTGTGGATTTTAACCATGAAGCAAAAATAAACAACATAATAAATAAATCACTAAAAAAATATGGTTTTCCTAAAAAGTTTGAAACTATTTTAGGAGAAAATATAGCAAAGACTTATGCTTTAGAGGTAGGTAAAAGAGTTACAGTAGTTTTTACAGAGGCTAGTCCAGGTGGTTTTTCTTTACTACCTACCATGAAAAGATTTAAAGTAAAAGGAACTTTTAAGTCAGGTCTTCAAGCTTATGATAGTGCATATTTTTATACAACATTAGAAGCACTTTCTAAGATAGTAAAAGTAAAAGAAGGTTACTATCATGGTATCCATATCTCATCCCCAAAGCCAGTCGAAGATATAAAAAGTATAAGAAAAATCTTACCTATTGGATATAGTGCAGTTGGTTGGTGGCAACAAAATGGCAACCTTTTTTCTGCTATGGCTATGGAAAAAAAAGCTCTTTTTATAGTTTTGATGTTGATAATCTTAGTAGCATCTTTAAATATCATAAGCTCTCTTTTGATGACTGTCATGAACAGAAGAAAAGAGATAGCTTTACTTCTTGCACTAGGTGCTACAAAAGAAGAGATCAAAAAAGCTTTTTTCTATTTGGGTAGTTTGATAGGTGGTGCAGGAGTAGTTATGGGGGCTCTTCTTGGACTTTTAGGCATATATGTTCTTGGGCATTTTGATATAGTTACTCTTCCTGCTGATGTTTATGGAACTAGTAAACTTCCTTTGGATCTGTCTATGTTTGATTTTATAGCTACTGTTGTAGGTGCTGTTTTTATAGTGCTTTTTTCATCTTATTATCCGTCTAAAAAAGCTACAGAAGTTGATATACTAACAACATTAAGAAATGAGTAAATTTGCCGATATAGTTTAAAACTATATTAAGGCAAATATTTTGAAAAGAGCATTTTCACTTATAGAGGTTGTTTTTGCTATTGTTATTATAGCTATTTCTATGATGAGTGTTCCTATGCTTTTAAAGCAGTCGTCAAAATCAGATGAAAACTCTATTATCCAAGAGGGGATTTTGGCTGCATCAACTAAAATGGGAAATATACTTTCATATCCTTGGGATGGAAACTCATATGATAGTACAAACAAAGTTTTAAGAGTACTTGATGTAAAAAATGGAGATAGTGAACTAAGCAGACTGGTAACTCTTCCTGTCTATACAAATGATAACAACTTAAGAAAAGGTCATATCTATGCAGATAGAAGGAGAAAGTTTTTTGATTATAAATCTTTTACAAGTGTTTTCCCCTCTACAGCAATAAATATTTTAAATCCACAAAGTATAAATGATTTCTTTTTGGCTTCAAAAGTTTTAGGAGATGATGCAAATACCACAAATACATTTGACTATAAAGATACTTCTTTAAAGATGACTACTTCGGTTTATTATGTGAGCGATAGTACAGATTATTCTAAAAAAAAGATTTCTATATCTTTTTCTACGCCTATGGCTAAATTTCCTGTGAATAGTAATGTAAATAGTACAAATATAAAGATGATAGAGTTAAATACTACTTCGCCTCTACTAAACAATAGAACTTTTATTTTGAGAACTTTTATATGTAACATAGGTCAAGCAGGACTTTTGGAAAGAAGTTATTGATGAAAAAAAGTGCTTTTACTCTTATAGAAATAGTTATGGTTATAGTAATACTTGGTATAGTTGCTATGATGGGTACGGATATTATTGCAAAGATGTATGAAGGATATATAAAGTCAAAAGTAGTAAATAAACTTCAAACAAGAACAGATCAAGTATTGGATATTATTGCTAAGCGACTCTCTTATCGTATCAAAGATAGTGTAGTAACAAGTAAAAATGGAACAAATTATTTAAAGTTATCAGAGCCGGGGATTACAGTAGATCATAATATTTTGGAGTGGATAGGTTATGATAATGAAGGTATGATCGGTGAATGGGATGGAAACAGATCAACAGGTTGGAGTGGATTTATAGATTTGGATGACAATGCAACAAATACAAGATCACAAGTTAGAACTAGTGGTTCAAGACTTGATTTGGCTAAAAATAGTATTGATGCACTCTCTTATGGTAGTGTAAACTTTTCATCAAATACAGGTGGTGTAGGACTTATATCCAAGTGTAACTATGATATGAACTTGAAATCATACGGTTTTGATGGCGGAGCTGGTTCAAATATCAAGGGAGTTGGTATAAGTACAAATGATATTTTATCTGTAAACAATACACAGCCTATAGATTATTGTGAACAGTATTATCTTTCTTGGACTGCATATGCAATAGTTCCAGAATCAAATAGTGAAGATTTTAACTTGACATTAAGATATAACTATCGTCCTTGGAATGGTGATAAATACAATGATGCCAATACCAAAAAAGAAGTTTTAGCTGAACATGTGAGTACTTTTAGATTTATTCAAACTGGTCATACTATAAGAGTTAAGTTATGTATAAAAGATCCCCAAACAACTTATGGATTTTGTAAAGAAAGGGCTATCTACTGATGAGAAAAGGTTTTGGTATAATAACAGCTATCATAATCATGATGACTATAGCAACTTTGATGTCTATCATGATGGGACTTTCAACTTCTACTGTCAAACAAACTTCAGATATTTATCTACGACAACAGGCAGAACTTTTGTTAAGAAGTGCAACAGAATATGCTCTTCTTGCTATCTCTGGTCATGATAATGATATTGACTGTATTGAAGATATCAACTTTACTTATAATTCATTTGAAGCTGATGTTGATATATGGTATCTTGGAAACAATATTCCTAGTGCTTGTGGGCATATTTTAAATAATAGTGTAGCAACTGTGGATTCTAACTATACAGCTATAATAGATGTAGTTGTTACTGCACCCCACTCAACAGAACCTATAAAACTACATAGAAGAACTATTCAAAAACCATAAATTTAAGAAAATCTTAACTAAAAAAACTAATATTCCATTAACCTTATTTCAGTATAATTATACTTGAGGGTTACCTCAAATATTTTTTAAGGAGAAAGCCATGAATACTAGTTTAGTTGGAAGGCAAATAGAGTTAACAGATGCTATGAAAGCTCATATAGAGAGTGCAATAGAGACTTTAAAAAAGTATAATCTTGATATTATATCTGTTAGAGTAGTAGTATCTCCGGATGAGAAAAAGGGTGTTGCTGTTGAATTTTCTATTAATATAGCTCATAAAAATACAATAGTTATAAAACAAGATGATAAAGATATGTATGCAGCAGTAGATTTAGCTGTAGAAAGAGCTAAAAAAGTATTGAGAAGATATCATGATAAGATAACAGATCATATAAGAGCAGAAGATATAGATATAGAAGATATTGATGAAAATATAGACGAGATAGTTCCTATGGAACTTGAACTTTATAAACCATTAGCTCATGAAGATGCAGTAGAAGTTTTAAAAGATAGTAAGAGAGATTTTTTAGTATATCTTGATTATGAAGATAATGTAAAAGTTTTGATAAAAAATAAAGATGATATATCAAAAGTAGATGTTGAAGCTGAAAAAGAGTTAACTATAGAAGAAGCACTTGAAAAGATAAAATCAGAAAATAAAACTCTTATGGTTTTTGTGGATGATTCAGGAAAAACAAGAGTACTTCATAAAGTAAGAAACAATCTTTTTTCATTGTATTAAAATACAAAGTTGAGGGTTATCCCTCAACTTCACTTGCTATTCGTATTATATCTATTCCATATTTTTCTCTCATTTTTGTTGATTCTTTTAAAAGTTTTTCAAATTTTCTATCTTTTTCATATTCAAACAAAGAGTAAGGTTCTTTTTGTATTTTTTTAAAATTTCTTAAACTGATAGATATTCTTATGATATTAGAGTGTTTGTATTTATCGAGAGTATTAAAAAGTCTCAATACCTCTTTGATAAAAAAGATTTCATTAAATATTCTGTTAAAAGTTATCTGTTTTTTGGTTTTTGCGTATTCATATCTTATGCTTAAGTATAAAGTAGTTGGATGATAATTATGCTTTGCTATTAGATATACAAGATGGCGAGAGAGTATGATAACTCTTCTTTTTATCTCTGTTCTATTGTTTATAGGATCAAAAGTTCTTGATATTCCTATAGATTTTCTATCTTCGTAAGGTATAACTTTTTCATAGTCTATGCCACAAACTCTTTTATATATATCTTCTCCTCCTCTTCCAAAAGAGTATAATAGTGCTTTTGAAGTTTTGATATCCCAAAGAGTTGTTTTTTTGTATTGATGTAGCTTTTTAGCAAAAGATTTGCCAATACCAGGAAATCTTTCTAAAGGAGTTTTTTTTAGATAACTATCTAATTCTTCAGGAAGTATGAGTTTTACACCATCAGGTTTTGCAAATTGTGTAGCAAATTTTGCTATCCATTTAGACTTTGCTATACCTATGGAGATGGGAAGATTAAACTCTTTATAAATATTGTTTTTTAAGTCTTTTGAAAAGTTTTCAACTTCTTTATCATCTATCCAACCACTTATATCAGCAAAAAACTCATCTATACTGTACTGTTGTATGATAGGTATCTGGGTATAAAGATAGTTTTTTAACTTATTTGAATAGTAGTGATACAAAGAGTGTTCTGGTGTTAAAATTTTTAAATTTTTACATCTGTTTAGAGCTTCTCTTAGACTCATACCTGTTTTTATGCCATGAGCTCTTGCTTCATAAGAAGCTGTTATGACTATACCTCTTAGCTTATCTCCCTCATGAAAAAACTCTTTAAATCCTATTTTTCTATCTCTTATAAACAGAGTTTGAACAAAAGCTCCGCTGTTTTTAGTGCTTACTTTTGTTTTGTTAAACTCTTTGTCAAATATAAAAGGATCACTTCTTCCTCCTACTACCACAGGTATGCCAAGAAGAGACTTGTCTTTTGTTCTATGAGCTGATACAAAAAAAGAGTCAAGATCAAGATGCAGTATCATAAAAGTTTATAGTTTATTTCTAAAAAAACTCTCTCAAGTGCATCTAAAAAGATATCTAAACTGTTACTAAAATACTCAGTTATTTTACAAATATTCATTGTTCTGTCCTTTTGTTATTTTATTTCTGGTAAAATATTACAATAAAATTATATAATATGCAAGAAATATTTCAAAATGACATATTTTTAAAAGGAGACTTTATGTTGACACTAAATGATGTATTACCTAAGATGAAAGAGATAATAGCAGATGAACTTGGAAAGAAAAAAGTTTTTGATAAAGATGTAGCTGATGTGTTAGGGATCAAACAGCTTAGTTTTGCAACTATGAAAAAAAGAGGTAAACTACCTTTACATGAGATATTAGAGTTTTGTGCAAAAAGAAAGATATCTATAAACTGGCTTTTATATAACCAGTCAACTAGAAGTTTGGAAGAAACTACACAAAGATACATAAATGTGAGATATTTTGGTGATATATATGCAAGTGCAGGTGGTGGAGCATTTAACTATGATGATACAACAGAAACTATTTTGCTTGATGAACATATGATCAACAAAATGGGCGGTGCCAGTCAAATGAAAAACATAGATGCTATAAATGTTTTGGGTGATTCTATGGAACCGACTCTTCATGATGGTGATATTATCTTTATAAACAGAACTATAAAAGATATATCCAAAAGTGGGATCTTTGCTATATCTACAGAGATAGGGCTTTTTGTAAAAAGAGTTTTAAAAAAGAGTGATGGAAGTGTGGATCTGATATCAGACAATCCTATGTATTCTGTAGAAACTGTACATGGAGAAAATATAGAGATAATCGGTAAAGTTGTTGGATCTATAAGAGAAATGTAATCAAAAATTGTAAAATATTTCGTTAAACTTTGATAAAAATTTATTTAACTAAAAAGGAGAGCAAATGGCACAGATAAATGCTACGATCATGACAAATCCTCTTGGAAAATGGTATATCGAACTAGAAGATGTAAATAGTGGAGAAAAAGAGTATTGTTTGGCATTTTATGAGTTTGAAGAAAAGATTTCTAAAATGGGTGATGAGTATGGTGGAGATATAGAAGTTGTATGGAGTGCAGAAGAAAATGTTACTAAAGAGCAGATAAATGAGATAAGAATGGAGATGCAAGCCTATGAAGCAAGGATAGCTGAAGAAGATAAATTAGAGTCAAATCCTTTTGGGTCTTCTCAAGAAGATGGTGGATTTAATCCAAATGGATAAAAAAACTACCATAAAGTGTCCAAACTGTCATACAGAGATAGATATAAACAATGTTTTATATCATCAGTTAGAAAGTGAGCTAAAAAGAAAGTTTCAATCAGAAGTAGACTCAAAAAGAAAAGAGTATAAAGAAGCTTTAAATAAGTTAAAAGCTCAAGAAGAAGCTATAAAAGAGCAAAAAGCGAGGTTTGACGAAGAGTTAAAAAAAGCTACTTCTTTAAAAATAAAAGAAGAAAGATCTAAACTCCAACAAGAGATAAAAAAAGAGTTGGAAAAAGAGCAAGAAGAGTCTTTTGAACTTTTGAAAAAAGAGTTAGCCCAAAAGTCATCTGAAGTCAAAGAGTTGAGTAAAGTAAAAATAGAAATAGAAAAGATAAAAAGAGAAAAAGATGAAATAGAACTAAAAATCAAAGCTCAAGCAGAAGCACAGTTAAACCAAAAGTTAAAAGAGGAAAGAGAAAAGATACAAAAAAGTATTGAAGAGACAAATGAATTAAAATTTCGTCAAAAAGAGGAACAGTTAAAACAACTTCAAGAACAGTTAAAGATAGCTCAAAGAAAAGCAGAACAAGGAAGTATGCAGCTTCAAGGTGAAGTTCAGGAACTAGCGATAGAAGAGTTTTTGCAAGATAAGTTTCCGTTTGATGTGATAGAAGAGATAAAAAAAGGAGCTAGAGGAGGAGACTGTATCCAAATAGTCCATACCAGAGAAGTTCAAAACTGTGGAAAAATATACTATGAAAGTAAAAGAACAAAAGAGTTCCAAAAAACTTGGATAGAAAAATTTAAGGCAGATATGAGAGAAAAAGGTGCAGATATAGGTGTGCTTGTAACAGCAGTTTTACCAAATGGTATGGATAGGATGGGCATGGTTGATGGTGTATGGGTTTGTACTTACGAAGAATTTAAAGGTCTAAGTTTTGTACTGAGAGATTCACTTATAAAACTCTATCATGCCAAAAAAAGTGATGAAAATAAAACTGATAAGATGAGTCTTTTGTACCAATACTTAACTAGCAATGAGTTTAAGATGCAAGTTGAAGCTATAGTAGAGGGCTTTTCAACTATGCAAAGTGATCTTGATAAAGAAAAAAGAGCTATGGCAAAAATATGGAAGCAAAGAGAAAAACAGCTTGAAAAAGTTTTAGAAAATACTATAGGACTTTATGGATCTATAAAAGGTATAGCGGGAAATGCAGTAGGACATGTAAAAGCTTTGGAACTTCCATATAGTGATGAAGAGTAAGTTTCTTTGTGTAAAATTGCGAAAATTAAAAAGAAGGAAAAATATGCAAGTAGCACCAAGTATTTTATCAGCTGACTTTGGGAAACTCTCACAAGAGGTAAAAGCTATATGTGAAGCTGGATGTGATTTGGTTCATGTTGATGTTATGGATGGACACTTTGTACCAAATCTAACAATAGGACCTGTTGTTGTAGAAGCTGTTGCAAAAGTGGCTACAAAACCACTTGACATACATCTAATGGTTGAAAATAATAGCTTTTTTGTTGATCTTTTTGCTCCATTTAAACCTAAGTTTATCACTTTTCATATCGAGGAAGAAAAACATCCTCATAGATTGATTCAGAAAATAAAATCTTTAGATATAAAAGCAGGAGTAGTCTTAAATCCTCACACTCCGCCTAGTGTAGTAGAATATCTTTTAGAAGATCTTGATATGGTTCTTTTGATGAGTGTAAATCCTGGTTTTGGAGGACAAAAGTTTATCCCATCTGTTGTAAAAAAAGCTAAAGAATTAAAACAAATGATACAAAAGTACAATCCTGATTGTCTTATAGAGGTTGATGGTGGTGTAAATAATAAAAATATATCTAAACTAAAAGATGCAGGTGTAGATATAGTTGTAGCTGGTAGTTATGTTTATGGTAGTGATGACTATGCCAAAGCTATCAGTAGTTTAAAGTAGAGTTTAAGCAAAAAAAGATATACTCGCTAACTTAATCTAAAATAGGAGAAAAATATGCCAAAGATGAAAACACATCGTGGTGCTGCTAAAAGATTTAAAATCAAAAAAAATGGCAGTATCAAAAGAGGGTCAGCTTATAGAAGTCACATTTTGACTAAAAAAGATCAAAAAAGAAAAAGAAATCTAAGAGCACCTAAAGTTGTCGATAAAGCAGATATCGCAGAAGTAAAAGAGCTTTTAGGTAAATAAGTCTAAAATATTTGGATTTTGAGATCTTAAGAAGTTAGTTGCTAAGTAGTTAGTTAATCCTTCCTATATCTCGAAAATATAGGGAAAAGTTCGCTAAGAGCGACACCCAAAAATAACAAGGTAAAAAGGAACAAAAATGAGAGTAAAAACAGGTGTAGTTAGAAGAAGAAGACATAAAAAGCTTTTAAAACAAGCAAGAGGTTTTTATAGTGGTAGAAGAAAACACTTTAGAAAAGCAAAAGAACAATTAGAAAGAAGTTTAGTTTATGCTTATAGAGATAGAAGACAAAAGAAAAGAGATTTTAGAAGACTTTGGATCACTAGAATAAACGCTGCTTGTAGATTAAACGATATAAGTTATTCAAGATTTATAAATGGTCTTAAAAAAGCTAACATAGAGTTAGATAGAAAAATATTGGCAGATTTTGCTATGAATGATGCTGCTGCATTTGCAAAAGTTGTAGAAGCTGCAAAACAAGCACTTTAGTGCGAAGTTTCTTTAGAAAAACAAGCTCTTAAAAATCAGGGGAGGTTTTTCCTCTCCAAAACTTACTAAAAACTTAAAATTATCATTTAATAAAAATACTTAATTAATTCAACAGTTTTTTATAATAATTCAATATAATAGTTATATATGATATGTAGCTTTTGTTTGCATATGTAAATAATCTTAATAAGGAAGTATTTTGTTAGTTGATAATATAAAAAACAAAAGTTTAGCAGCATTAGATACTATGACTAGATTATCAACTGATATAAAATATGTTGATGAAGTTACACTCCCTACAAGAGTAGATCTTTTGAAGGATTTGGAAAAAGGTTTAACAAAACCTGGAAATCACGCTCATACTCTTATACAGATACATTTAGATGATTATGATGATATAACTGATTATTTTGGTATAGATATTTCTAAAAAAATTGTAAATCTATTTTCTGACTGGTTAAAGGATGAGTTGCCTACAAGAAGTTCAAAATTATACAGATTTGGAATGAGTAAATTTGTTATATATACTACTTCAAGAACTAAACTTCAGGATATTGATATATATATAAAAAGTTTAGTAAGTAAAATAAATAAGAAAAACTTTTATATAGATGAAAATGTATATGGTATAACTGTTTCTATAGGAGTTGCTAGAGGCAGAAGAGATCTTTTTAAGAGATCTTATCTTGCTTTGTCAAATGCAAAGAAAGTTGATAAAGCTTATATAATGTATTCTCATAAAGATAATATTGAAGAAAAATTTTTAAAAAATATCAAAACTCATTATGAAGTTAAAAATGCTATAGAGGATGATAGAATAGTTGCTTTTTATCAACCTATTTACAATCCAAAAACAAATGATATAGAAAAATATGAAGCTTTGATGAGGATAAAAAATAAAGATGGCAGTTACAAAATGCCTATTGAGTTTATGGATGTTGCAAAAAAAGTAAAACTTTATACTATGTTAACAAGAAAAATGATAAAAGTTACGATAGAGGATTTGAAAAAGTTTTTAAAACCTATCACTATAAATATAAGTATAGAGGATATTGAGAATCAAAATATTTCAAAATTTATTTACAATACCGTAAGCAAGTCAAACTTAGCTCATTTGATAACTTTTGAGATATTGGAAACTTCAGAGATAAACTCTTTTACTAAAGTTAGTAATTTTATCAAAAAGATGAAAGATCTGGGTTGTGAATTTGCTATCGATGATTTTGGTAGTGGATATTCTAATTTTGATCATATATTAAAGTTAGATATAGATTATCTAAAGATTGATGGCTCTTTAGTAAAAAATGTAGATGTATCTAAAGAGAGTGAGATTTTTGTAAAAACAATAATCAATTTCGCAAAAGAGATGGATATAAAAACAGTAGCAGAATATGTGTATAACAGATCTGTTTATGAAAAAGTAAATTCTCTTGGTGTTGATTTGATCCAAGGACATTACATAGGTAAAGCTAAAGGTATGTCGATATAATAGTTAAAAAAGCTAGGATATTAGATGAATTTTTTTGATAAAAACAATCACTTTAATATTGCAAATATAGTAACATTCTCAAATATAAGTTTGGGGATAATAGCTATGTATTTTATTCAACAACATAACTTTTTTGTAGCTATTGTTTTGGCTTGGATTGCTGGAGGATTTGATATTTTGGATGGAAAGTTAGCAAGAAGATACAATCTTTCCTGTGAGTTTGGTATCCAGCTTGATTCTTTTGCTGATTTTATATCTTTTGTTGTTATGCCAGCATTTTTACTTTTTTATGCATTGACTGCTGATGATGTGAGTGAACTAGAAACTTTAGTTGCTGGTATAGTTTTTATTTACTATATCATTAGTGGTTTAAGAAGACTCATACAGTTTAACATAAACTCCCAAGTGGGAGAAGTAGCAAGATACTTTGTTGGAGTTCCTACTCCACTTGGTGCTATTTTGCTTTGGGTTTTGTATCTTGTTTATTCGTATGGTATAGTTACTAATTTATTTGTAATACTCCTATTTGTGGTTATTATTGCATATTTACTTAACTCAAAAGTAAAAATTCCTCATCCCTGATATTGTCCTTGTAAAAAGGATAAAATTTTCAAAAAAAACATTAAAAACCTTGACTTTAAAATAACTTTTCTATATACTTCAAGTCCAAATAAAATCAGTCGGGCTTCCGACAAGTTCTTTTAAGGATAAAATATGGAAAAAATAAGACTTAAGCTTAAAGCTTATGATCACAGAGTTTTAGACAGGTCTGTTGCTGCAATAGTTGAAGCAGTTAAGAGAACTGGTGCTGAGATAAAAGGGCCGATCCCTTTACCTACAAAAATCAAAAAATATACAGTACTAAGATCACCACATGTTAACAAAGATAGTCGTGAACAATTCGAAATGAGAATGCACGCTCGTCTTATAGATATAGTATCTGCAACTGGTGATACAGTAGATTCACTAATGAAACTTGATCTTGCTCCTGAGGTAAATGTAGAAGTAAGAGCAATGGGTCAAAACTAAGGAAGGTATGATGGAATATATAGTAGAAAAAGTTGGAATGAGTAGAACGATTTCAGTCCCTAGCATACCTGTAACACTACTTAAAGTAGTAGATGCAAAAGTATGTGAAGTAAGTGAAAATGGTGCTTTAGTTGCATACGCTTATGGAAAAAAGTTAAACAAAGCTATAGAGGGTCAACAAAAAAAATACTCTTTAAGCAAAGAGTTTAATAGATTTATGACACTTGATTTAGAAGGTGTTGAAGTTGGAGATCTTGATACAGCTCCACTAGCAGAGGCAAAAACTGTAAAATCATCTTTTAACTCAAAAGGTAGAGGTTTTTCAGGTGTTATGAAAAGACATAACTTTGCTGGAGGACCGGGAAGTCACGGTTCAAGATTTCATAGACGTGTAGGTTCTATAGGTAATGCAGAGTGGCCAGGTCGTGTTCAACCAGGGCAAAAAATGCCAGGACACTATGGTAATACAAAAAATACAGTTAAAAACGAAGTAGTATCTTTTGATGCTGAAACTGGTATTTTAGTTGTAAAAGGATCAATTCCAGGAGCAAACGGTGCTTTAGGAAAAGTAAGGATAGTTAAATGAGTAAAGCAGTAGTGCTAGATAACGGATTTAAAGCGAGTGGTGAAATAGAGCTTCCAGCTTCATTTGCAGAGGCAAATCCACACAACCTATATCTTTATGTTAAGTCTTATCAAGCAGCTCTTAGAGCTAATACAGCTAAGGCTAAAACTAGAGCAGAGGTAAGTGGTGGTGGTAAAAAACCTTGGAGTCAAAAAGGTAGAGGTGGAGCTAGAGCTGGTTCAAACAGATCACCTGTATGGGTAGGTGGAGGAGTTTCTCATGGTCCTAAAAACAACAGAAACTACTTCCAAAAAGTAAATAAAAAGCAAAAAAGACTTGCTCTTGAAGTTGCACTAAACGAAAAAGCAGAAGCTGGAAAGCTTTTTGTAGTTGATAGTGTTTCAGTAGAGTCAGGAAAAACTAAAGATGCAGCAAACATAATAAAATCTTTAGAAGTTAGAAGTGCTTTGGTAATAAAAGAACTTATTGATGAAAAAACATTCTATGCTTTTAGAAATTTACCAAATGCTTATTTGATAGAGCCAAATGAATTAAATGCTTATACAGCAGTTGCTTTTGATTCTATCATCATAGAAAAAAATGTTTTAGAAAACTTAACAAAAGAGGGCTAAGATGGCAGATATAACAGATATAAAAGCAATTCTTTATACAGAAAAAAGTTTAAGCCTTCAAGAACAAGGTGTTGTAGTTATACAAACTTCACCTAAAATGACTAAGAATGGTTTAAAAGAGGTTTTAAGAGAGTATTTCGGTTTCGTTCCTGTAAAGATTAACTCTATCAGAATGAACGGAAAAGTTAAAAGATTTAGAGGTATCGAAGGTAAGAGACCAGATTTTAAAAAGTTCTATGTAACTCTACCTGAGGGTGCAAACATAGAAAGCGTGGAGGTATAAGATGGCTATAAAATCATACAGACCATATACACCTAGTAGAAGATATATGACTGGTCTTGATAGCTCAGACATAACATCAAAACCAACTGTAAAATCTTTACTTAAAAAGATACCTGCAACTGGTGGAAGAAACAGTTATGGTAGAATCACTTCAAGACATAAAGAAGCAGGTGCTAAAAAGCAATACAGAATAATAGACTTTAAAAGAAGAAAATTTGGTATCGAAGGAACAGTTGCTACTATTGAATACGATCCATATAGAAACTGTAGAATATGTCTTATAAACTATGCAGATGGTGAAAAAAGATATATCATACAACCTTCAGGACTTAAAGTTGGAGATAAAGTCATGGCGGCAGAGTCTGGTTTGGATATAAAACCTGGAAATGCTATGAAACTAAAAAATATTCCTGTTGGTACTATTATCCATAACATCGAGATGAAGCCTGGTAAAGGTGGACAGATAGCAAGAAGTGCTGGTGGATATGCTCAACTTATGGGTAAAGAAGAAAAGTATGTAGTTCTTAGACTTCCAAGTGGAGAGATGAGACAAATACTTGGAGAGTGTATGGCAACTATTGGTACAGTTGGAAACGAAGATTGGGCAAATGTTGTTATAGGTAAAGCTGGAAGAAATAGGCACCGTGGTATTAGACCACAAACTAGAGGTTCTGCAATGAACCCTATCGATCACCCTCATGGTGGTGGTGAAGGTAAGACAAATGCTTCAAGACATCCAGTAAGTCCTTGGGGTATGCCTACTAAAGGTTATAAAACTAGAAGAAAAAAAGCTAGTGACAAACTAATAATCACTAGAAGAAAAGGAAAGTAGATGGCTAGAAGTTTAAAAAAAGGTCCATTTATAGATGATCATTTGTTAAAAAAAGTACAAACTGCAAAAGAAAGTGGTGATAAAAAACCTATCAAGACTTGGTCAAGAAGAAGTACTATCATACCTGATATGATAGGACTTACTTTTTCAGTTCATAATGGTAGAAACTTTGTTCCAGTTTATATAACTGAAAACCATGTAGGTTATAAACTTGGTGAGTTCGCTCCAACTAGAACATTTAAGGGACATAAAGGTTCCGTACAAAAGAAGATAGGTTAAGGTGAAAAGATGAGTAAAGCAGTATTAAAATTTATAAGATTATCACCAACAAAAGCTAGACTTGTAGCTAGAGAAGTTCAAGGAATGAATGCTGAAGTAGCTCTTGCTAGTTTAGAATTTACTCCTAACAAAGCAGCAGGAATCATAGCAAAAGTTATAGCTAGTGCAGTTGCAAACGGTGGATATGAGCCTGAAGAGGTAGAAGTTGTATCTTGTAGAGTTGATAAAGGTCCAGTTCTTAGAAGATTTAGACCACGTGCTAGAGGTAGTGCAAGCAGAATCTTAAAACCTACATCTCATATCATGGTAGAAGTTGCTCCTGCAGGTAGTGAATCTAAAAAAGCTAAGAAAGCTCCTGTGAAAAAAGAAGCTAAAGAAACTACGAAAAAAGAAGTTAAAGATGCACCAAAAAAAGAGGCTAAAAAAGCTGAGAAAAAAGGTGATGATTTAACTAAAATCAAAGGTATAGGAAAAGCTTACCAAGCAAAACTAAACAGTGAAGGTATCTATACTTTTGCAGATGTAGCAAATATGAGTGAAGATCAAATAGCAACTATGGAAGAAAAATATAGTTTTAAAGGTGACTTTAAAGAGTCTGTAGCACATGCCAAAGAATTAGTAGAAAGTAAGGAGTCATAAGATGGGTCAAAAAGTAAATCCGATTGGACTTAGACTTGGTCTTAATAGAAATTGGGACTCAAGATGGTACCCATCAAAAGAGACTACAGTTACTAACATAGGTGAAGATTATAAAATAAGAAAGTTCATAAAAAAAGAGCTTTATTATGCTGGTGTTAGCCAAATCCTGATCGAGAGAACGGCCAAAAAATCAAGAGTAACTATAGTATCTGCAAGACCGGGAATAATCATTGGTAAAAAAGGTGCTGATATAGAAAAACTGAGAGTTAAACTAAGTAATCTTATCGGTAGAGATATAAATGTAAATATAAAAGAGGAAAGAAGACCTCAAACATCTGCTCAGCTTGCAGCTGAAAATGTTGCTACTCAGCTAGAGAGAAGGGTTGCATTTAGAAGAGCTATGAAAAAAGTTATACAAGGCGCTATGCAAAAAGGTGCTAAAGGTATAAAAGTTTCAGTTGCCGGAAGACTTGGCGGAGCAGAGATGGCAAGAACCGAGTGGTATCTTGAAGGTAGAGTTCCTCTTCATACTTTAAGAGCGAAAATCGATTACGGTTTTGCTGAAGCACATACTACTTATGGAATCATAGGTGTAAAAGTTTGGATCTTTAAAGGTGAAGTTCTTACAAAGGGCATCCAACCTGAAAGAAAACAAGCACCTAGAAAAAACAAAAGAAGAGGTGAATAATCATGTTAATGCCTAAAAGAACTAAATATAGAAAACAGCAAAAAGGTAGAAACAGAGGAAAATCTTTTAGAGGAAACACTATAGCATTTGGTGAAATAGCTCTAAAAGCTACTGAAGCTGGAAGAATTGACTCTCGTCAAATCGAAGCTGCAAGGATTGCTATGACAAGACATGTTAAAAGACAAGCAAAGTCTTGGATCAGAGTTTTCCCTGATAAGCCTCTAACAAAAAAACCTTTAGAGACTAGGATGGGTAAAGGTAAAGGTGCAGTTGAAAAGTGGGTTATGAATATAAAACCCGGAAGAATTATTTTTGAGATGGCAGGTGTAAGTGAAGAGTTGGCGAAGGAAGCTTTAACTCTTGCAAAACACAAGTTACCTTTTAAAACAAAAATCATAACGGCAGAGAATGAAAATGAAGTATATTGATTTAAAAGATAAAGACGAAAAAGCATTGAATGAGATGTTGAAAGAGAAAAAGTTGCTGCTGTTTAAGCT
>Ga0256843_1000847_pt1 | contig 25289 bp, 20 predicted proteins | sample AlvinellametaG_FD_191572 | JGI IMG/M metagenome (GOLD analysis project Ga0256843, IMG submission 191572) | Pompeii worm associated microbial communities from hydrothermal vent at the East Pacific Rise, Pacific Ocean - Alvinella | ecosystem: Host-associated > Annelida > Integument > Unclassified ... | reverse complement strand
GTGGTGGGGCTAGAGGGAGGGTCATACCCAGCTCCATTCCGAACCTGGAAGTCAAGCCTCCCATCGCCGATAATACTGCCGGCTACGCTGGTGGGAATGTAGGTCGCTGCCACTTTGAGTTTTTACTACCTCACTTTTTTAATTTACCCCCTTAACTATAATCAATCATCTTATTATCAATGAACTGCTACTCTTTTATTGCTGTTATGTTTTTCTGTTTAGCTTTATGTCGGTTCGTCCATTCAAATGATCGTTTTTTATGTAAGTCCTTCTTTCTGTCACTATATACTTGCTATAATTTCTCTAAAAAGGTATGTTTATGGATTTAAGAGAAATGATCGGTCTTGGTGTTGCAGGTAACTTCGCACACCATTTGGAACAGGCTGGAGAGTTAGAAGACTTTAAAGATGTTGTCACGGAAGCGCCGGAAGCGCCGAAGGGGATATTCCCTTTTTATCTACCGGGCTCTGAGAGTTTTTTAGGTCTTTTTTGTATCGGTACAGATAGGTTGGACCTTCCTTCATATGAGGCCAATGCACAGATGGAGCCTGAGATCGCTTTAGCCTGTGAGATAGTCTATGATGATGCCAATCGCGTGGTTGACCTGATCCCTCAGGCATTTACGACATTCAATGACTGTACGATCAGAAAAGAGGGGGCAAAGAAGATCTCCGAGAAGAAGAGCTGGGGAGAGAACTCTAAGGGTATTGGGAATAAGTGGATCCCTATCGATCGCTTTGAAGAAGGTGGCATCATGGATCGGTATCATCTTTGCTCTTACTTAAGACGTGATGGGGTATTGCATCGTTATGGTGTGGATGCACCGCTATGCGGGTATAGCTATTTTTATGGCAAGTTGAAAAATTGGCTTATCGAGAAGATGAACGATCAAAAAGACTTTGGACCGCTTGAAGATATTTCAACGCATTTAAAAGCGTGCCAGTACCCTTCTCATGCCCTTATCTCCATTGGTGCAACCGCTTATGCGGAGTTTGGTGAAAAACATTATCTACAACATGGTGACGAAGTGTATGTCGTTGCATATGATAGAGAGAAAGATAGTGATGGATTAGAGGAGAGTGAGAGCAAGATCATCTTGCATCAGAAAGTCTATTGATCCACGCTCAAGAAGAGTGTGGACTGTAAGGAGGAGGGTTACTTGAACCACCCTTTAATACGTTCGAATGCCGATTCGAACGTGCTTTTGTGAGGACGGCTCTCTACACCGTAACTCTCTTGGAGCTTTTCAAGAAGCTCTCTTTGCTCGTCGTTGATCTTCTTAGGCAGTATCATCTTGACCTGAGCGATCAGGCGGCCTTTACGTCCCGAATGGACATCAGGGATACCTTCACCCTCGAAGACGAACTGTTCTCTGTCTTTTGTTCCTGGTTTGAGCTCAAGATCGAGCTCTCCTTTAAGTGCAGGGATGGAGATGGTCTCTCCCAAAATAGCCTGTGTGAAGAAAACGGGTACTTCGATGTAGATATCGTTCCCGTTTCGTACAAAGTGCTCATCTTCTTCGACAAAGAAGGTAAGATAGAGATCTCCACGTCTACCGTCTTTGGCTTCGTTCCCATAGCCTTGTGCACGTAAACGGTTCCCACTGTCGACACCGGCAGGGATCTTGATGGTCACGGTATCCTCTTTGGTCTCATATCCTTTACCCTGACAGCTAGGACACTTCTCTTCGATCTTTTTCCCGACACCATGACATTTAGGACACTCTTGTGTAAAGGTCATAAAACCTTGACGCATCATGATCTGTCCTTGACCACCACAATAGTCACAAGTACTTAGTTTACCCTCTTTTGCTCCTGTACCTTCACAGTCACGACAGTAGGTTTTGTAGGTGATATCGATCTTTTTTTCACATCCGAAGACCGCTTCGTTGAACTTAAGCGGCAGCTCTATCTCGAAGTCCATGGCATACTTTTGGCTTGGGTCGCGTCTGCTGCGGCCAAAACCGCCTCCCATGCCACCCATACCACCGAACATGGAGTTAAAGATATCCATAATGTCGTCCATGCTGGCATTGCCTCCGAAACCGCCACCCATACCTTGGCCTTGAAGACCTTCTTTACCGTAACGGTCATAGATAGCACGCTTCTCGTCATCGCTGAGCACCTGATAGGCCTCATTGATGATCTTGAATTTCTCTTCAGCCTCTTTATCGTCCGGATTACGGTCAGGATGGTATTTGAGTGCCAGTTTTCTATATGCTTTTTTCAGTTCGGCACCGGTACAGTCACGACTGACCTCCAGTACTTCGTAATAATCCATTTCGCTCATGCGCGTTGCTCCTCATACGGGATTTTATTTGGGCGAATTCTACCATAATTTCGTTATAATGCGAAATTAAAAAAAAGGGTGATCATATGGTAGTACATATTGTAATGTTCCAGTTCAAAGATGAGAATAAAGAGGCGAATTTGATACAGGCGAAGCAGATGTTGGAAAATCTAATGGGTACGGTACCGACACTAAGAAGTATGGATGTTGGGGTGAACTTCTCCCCGGAGGAGAGAGCGATGGACCTTAGTATTATCACGACCTTTGAAGACAAAGAGGGGCTGGAGGCGTATGTGGTACATCCTGAACATCTAAAGGTGGTCGATTTTATCAAACAGGTGGTCGAGTACTCCAAAGTGGTCGACTATGAAAAAACACTATAGGGTCAGTATAAAAGAATATTGATGAAAAAATACAAAATAGAAGCCTTTGAAAATCTGGTAGAAGCATTCGGTGCGTTACCCTCTATCGGGAAAAAGACGGCGATCCGTTTGGCATATCATGCAGTCATGGAGGATGGATTCGCTGCATTGAAGCTGGCACATGCTCTTGAGGATGCGGTCAATACCATTCAAAAGTGTAGCAAGTGTCACAATATGAGCGAAGATGAGCTCTGCACTATCTGTTCTGACCCGTATCGTGATACAAGCAAGCTTTGTATCGTACAGAGTGCAAAAGATATTCTAACGATCGAAGAGAGCGGACAGTTCAATGGTGTCTATTATGTGATCTCCCAAGTCCAGGATATGGATGAATCGCATCTTTTCTATGCGGTTGAGGGGGTAGAGGAGATCATTTTCGCCTTTCCGCCGAGTATCGCGACCGATACGATGATCCTATATATTGAAGATAAGTTACAAGGGCTCAATATCAAGTTCACAAAGATCGCACAGGGTGTCCCTACGGGTGTAGAGTTGGAGAACATCGATATGATGTCTCTCTCCCGTGCGCTTGAAGCAAGGGTGAAGATCTAAGAGTTGATGTCTGTCTTCTCATCAATATAGTTCTGTACGAACTTACGTACCTCATTGTAGACGAAGGAGTCTTTGTAGCCATCTATTTTTCCTCCGCTTGCATTGGGGTGTCCCCCTCCGTTCCCGATCTGGGCTGCCATTTGCGATACATCCAGTTTATTATTGCTTCTGAGTGAGAAGTTCCCTCTGAAGTTCACATCCATATAGAAGTCATAATCGGGATTATTGACAAGGAATGTATTTCCGATGATAGAGGTATTCCCGACGTTATATCCGAGAATCCCTTTGTACCCTTTATAGTGGATGGTCAGACGCTCTTTATCTTTTGTAAGAAGATCGGTGACATAGAACGCCACGAGGTTATCTTTGGTATCGTTGATCTTCTGTTTGAAAAAGGCCTTTTTGATCTGGTGCAGGTCATCATCAAGCTGGATCGGTGCTTCATGCATTAAGATACGCTCTCTTGCCGCTTCTATCATGAAGAGTTTGAAGGCTCTGTCCTCATCGGGGAAGAGGATGCGGTTGATCTCCCTTGCTCCCGATATCATACCGAGCATGACCTTTCCATATTCAAACAGAGGGTCATCGCTCAGCCAGATATCGATCGCATTGATCGCTTTGACGATCACCTCATATTCGCCTTCGGGGTCGAACCGGTAGTGTTGACGAAGCCAGTCATAGGTAATGAGTGTCGCACAGCGTGAGGTATCGAGGGTGTACCAGGCAAAACGTTCCGCAGCATTCGCTCCTGTAGCATGGTGGTCTAGCAGTTGCAGTTTCGCACCGATACGCATGACCTCTTTCTCGATCCAATTCGCTTCTTTTGTCGTAAGGTTCAAGTCGGTAATAAGGATCAGGCGCTCTATCTCCTCTTGTTGGGAGAGGAAGTTGTCCTGTTCGATCTGTTTGACGATCTCTTCAAGGCGGGCGGTCACTTCAGGGCCGTAGTTGGCATTGTAGCACTTGATGTGTTCGAAACAGCGTTGTGTAAGGTATTGACAGCCGTAGCCGTCAAGATCGATATGTGAAAGATGGTAGAGATGTTGTGTCACGGAGTAGCCCTTATCGTTTTTTAGAGAATGTCACTTAGCGTCAGCCCGTTAAGGAAGTCGTCGATACGTGTTTGGAAGTTCGCCAAGAAAGGAGAGATGGCACATGTACCGATAGCACCGTTAGGACAAGTGTGAGAGTAGCTGGTACAGTCAAAGACCGCCGGCGCTTTCCCTTCTGCGGCAAGGATCACGCTTCGTACGGTGATCTCATCCATTTTCTGTGCCAATACGAATCCTCCGTGTGCACCTTTGCGGGATTCGAGGATCCCCTCTTTCGCAAGACTCTGTAGGATCTTGGCTAAAAAACTTTTAGGGATGCTAAGTTCATTAGCGAGTTGCTCCGCTCCGATAGGTTTATCCGATTTGCGAATGGTGTCCAATGAGAGTAGGGCATATTCGCTTGCACGTGTTAATAACATTCTTGATCACTGCCTTCGTTTTAATTAAGAGTATTTTACTCTAATTAGATTATAGTTTCATTAAGCTGGGGTTATAAGGCTTACGAAAGGTTATTATGATATGATTCCAGACTCATTTTTGAGAATTAACTACCAATCAGGAGGTCATTATGGCTTTGGATCAGGCGAAAAAAGCAGAAATTATTGCTAAATACGCAAGAGGCGAAAACGATACAGGTTCAACAGAAGTACAGGTTGCACTACTTACAGAGAGAATCAAATACTTGACTGAACACCTTAAAACAAACAAAAAAGATCACTCTTCAAGACTCGGTCTTCTTAAGCTTGTAGGGCAAAGAAGAAGATTGATGAGATACTTGAAAAAAGTCGATCTTGAGAGATGGCATACAATTAAAGATGCGCTAGGAATTAGAAACTAATCCCTCCTTCTCTTCACAAACAACTACAAAATACCGGGTTCTCCGGTATTTTTATCTTCAAATAAATTTTCTTACTTTTTGCAATTCTAAAAAAAAATGATAGAATATTCTTATCTCTTAATTTGGGGAGGGAGTATGGATGATAAAAATATATTATCGTTTGATCTTAATGGCAATCTTTACATGGAGCTTATCTCTTTATGGGGAAGAGATACGTCAAGAAACAGTTCCCTCTATTGTTTCGGTAAAGTGGTTACAAACACACTATAAAGACCCACGTTTAGTTATTATAGATGTTCGTAAACCGGAGCTTTTTGCAAAAGGGCATTTGGAAAGAGCAATTAATATGCCGGTTTTTAGAGATCTTTTTGATCAAAATTTGATGTTGCCTAAACTTGATTTTCTTAAAGAGATATTCTCTAAAGCCGGGATAGATAAAGATAGTATGGTCGTAGCGTATGGTGATGATCAAATGATATGGGCGGCACGTTTTTACTGGGTTAGTGAAGTATTGGGTCATAAAAAGGTAGGATTGCTTGGTGTTGGTTTTGGAAACTGGGAGAAAGGGACACTTCCTATAACAACAGAGACCTATACACCTGTTCGTAAAGAGTTTGTTCCTAATATCGATCATACGATCTTGGATACCCAGTTGAGTGTACTGATATCGATCGATAAGGATGTGATCATTGACGGTCGTCCAAAGGATTTCTATTTGGGAAAGAAATCCCATGCCAAGCGCTATGGGCATATACCTAAAGCGCTGAACTACCCCGGACATATGAACTATGAGCATAATCTTTCCGGAAGTCACATTAAGAGTCTCTCCACCCTTGCTAAGTATTATAGTAAATTGCCTAAAGATAAAAAAATCATACTCTACTGTGAAGATGGTGCGGATGCTGCGCTGAACTATATTATTTTAAAGGAGTTGGGATATAAAGCTTCCGTATATGAAGGATCATGGCTGGAGTGGGGCAATAACCCGAACCTTCCAATAGAGAATCCTTCTGCAAAGGAGAAGTAGATGAGAGGTTCTCCTAAAGCATCGATTAGAAAACGGTTGACAGGCTTGATCTTGTCGATCATTACATTTGTTACACTATTAGCATATGCAATCTTTGCTCTATGGTACTACCATGATCAGAAGCAACAGAGTATTGAAGAGGCACGAACGGTTAGTTATGTTATTGCACAAGATCTAGCAAAGCTTATTCTTTTAAACAATATATCCGTTGCTTCGGATATTTCTGCTAAACTCGATTCCTTCCCTTTTTTAAATTGGTTAGTACTTTATAAAAAGGATGGAACGCCGATCTATCAATACTCCAAATCCCATCAGAACTTTGATGTTCCTCCCCTCCACAAAGAAGCACTGCCTCAAATGCATGAAAAGAGTGTTACACACACATTGCAAGCAACCTACCAAGGACGCTATTTAGGGAATATTTTAATGGATATTAAAGTAAAAACAATTGGTGAGATCCTAAGCTCCCATATGATATGGTTTTTACTTTTTTATCTTCTTATGATCTTTGTTTCATATATGCTTGCTTCGTATTATGCCAAGCGGTTTACCCAGCCTATTGTAAAGTTAGTGGATTTTTTAACAACGATAGATCTTTCAAAGGCTTCAGGTAAACGAATAAGACTAGGGGATGAGAAGGAATTTTTTATTCTCGAAGAGAAAGTGAATACGATGTTGGATCGTTTAGAACACTCTTTAGCACAACAAAGAATTGCATCCGTAGCATTTGAAACCCCTAGCGGAATGATCATCACAGATGCGCAGAAGAGAGTGATACAGGTTAATCAGGCATATACAGAGATCACAGGATATACACAAGATGAAGTGATTGGGAAGAAACCTCCTGTTTTACGTTGTGAAGTGGAGGATAGTTCACTCTATGAAACTATTGAAAGAGCACTACATGAGCAACATTACTGGGCAGGTGAGATCAAAAATTGTAAAAAAGACGGTAGTGCTTTTACTGAGTACTTGAGTATTCAGGAGGTTTACGATAATGAGATAGGGGCGGTTACTCATTATGTATTCTCTTTTATTGATCTAAGTATTCAAAAAGAGGTAGAAAACCGCGTAGCCTATTTGATGCAGTATGATCCATTGACCGGACTGGCAAATAAATCACTTCTTTTAAAAAAATTGGAAGAGACACTTACTCAAACACTAGCCAATGAGTGGCATGCAATGATCGGATTTGATATTAAAGATTTTAAAATGATCAACGATGCATATGGCTATGAGGTAGGAGATAGGATACTTCAAGAGATCACTGCAAGATTAAAAGATGCGTTTTCCGATAGTAGCTTGATCGCAAAGATCGGGATTGATGAGTTTATTCTCTGTTATCGTTCTCTTTCCCCAAAAAAAGAGGAAGCTGTTATGCAGGTGCAGATGATAGCGGAGTATCTTCACTCTATTATTTCCAAAACATTTTTAATAGGAGGTAATGCGATCCATCTCTCCATACAAGTAGGGATAAACCTCTATGATGCTTCACAGAAAAATGCAGATGTTATCTTGAAAAATACAGATGCTGCATTGCAGATCGCAAAAAAGAAAGAAGAGAAGATCGCTTTTTTCAATAAAGAGATAGAGGTGCAAGTGAAAGATCATGTCGATCTCTATACGGATCTTCAAATAGCATTGCAGCACGGTTCCTTTGAGCTTTACTATCAACCTCAATACGATAGAGAGGAGAAGATCTGTGGAGCTGAGGCATTGATCCGGTGGCATCATCCTCAAAGAGGCTTGGTCTCTCCTGTCGATTTTATTCCTATCGCAGAGAAGAGCGGGTTGATCATCGATATTGGGAAATGGGTTCTACATGAAGCGTGTCAACAGATCGCACAATGGCGTGATGCAGGTTTGTTTACATCTTTACCCGTGTCGGTCAATGTAAGTGCAAAACAGTTTGCTGCATATGATTTTGTTCAGCAAGTACAGCATGCAGTAATTACAAATCGTATTCCCTATCATCTTTTGAAGCTTGAACTTGTCGAATCGGTATTATTGATCGATCATGAACATACAATACAGAAGATGGAATTGCTTAGACGTTTGGGTGTGCGTATATCAATGGATGATTTTGGAACAGGATACTCTTCATTGGAATATCTGAAGGTTCTTCCACTTGATCAGATTAAAATAGATAGATCTTTCATTATGCATATGCATACCAGCAAAAAAGACCTTGCAATTGTAAAAACGATGATCTCTTTGGCAGAAGCGTTCGAGTTTGAAGTGGTGGCAGAAGGTGTGGAACATGAAGAGGATGTAGCATTACTTAAAGCTTTAGGGTGTCATGTCTATCAGGGGTATTACTATGCAAAGCCGGTACCGGTAAAAGAGTTTAATAAGTTTAGTGTTAGTGACTAAAGTTTATTATGTGAAAAAGCATCACAAAGACTTGACAAAAGTACACTCAATGTTGTATAATACGCCCAAGCATTTGAATTACGGTGCAAAAGTTTTAGGAAAAAGGAGGTCTGTAGATGAGTCAAGAAGAGAAAGATCTTGAGCAGACTCAACATGAAGAGCAGCAGACAGAAGAGACTGAAGCTCAAAATGATGAGACGAACACAGAGGTAGACCCTTTGGAAGCGGCACAAGCGGAAGCGGCCGAATATAAAGATAAATATATCAGAGCCCATGCGGACTTTGAGAATGCAAAAAAGCGTTTGGAGAAAGATAAAGCCAACGCAGTAGCGTATGCGAACGAGAGTTTTGCCAAAGATATCTTAGCAGTGATCGATTCGTTCGAACAAGCACTTGCATCTATCGAAGGTGCGGATGAAGAGAACAGTGCGGAAGTACTGGAGAAGATGAAAGAGGGTGTGAAGCTGACATACGAGCAGCTTAAGAAGATCCTTGAGAAGAACCACATCAAAGAGATCGTCTGTGATGGGGAGTTCGATCCTGAAGTACATCAGGCGATCATGCAGGTAGAGAGTGAGGATCATAAGAGCGGTGATATCGTTCAAGTGATGCAAAAAGGGTACACGATCAAAGACAGAGTACTCAGACCGGCAATGGTCTCTACTTGCAAATAGCAAGTAGAGACGGGGACGCTATGCCTTTGGCATAAACGCTTACCCGTTCAGAGCTAAGAAAATGAAGCAGTTCATTTTCTTTTAACGCTCTTCACCCTGCAAATAAAGATTTTAATATCTTTAAAAAAACTTGAGTCTTTGCAACTAAAGTTGCATCGGCTCACTAAAAAAAAGTGTATACTAACACTAGAAATTAAATCGATATAACCAATAAAGGATGAGCAATGGGAAAAGTATTAGGAATTGACTTAGGAACAACAAACTCTGCAATGGCAGTGTATACAAACGGTGAAGCGTCTATTATCGCGAACAAAGAAGGGAAGAACACAACACCTTCTATCGTAGCGTTCACAGACAAAGGAGAGGTTCTTGTCGGTGACTCTGCAAAAAGACAGGCGGTGACCAACCCTGAGAAGACGATCTACTCTATTAAGAGAATCATGGGGTTGATGTGTTCTGAAGAGAAAGCGGCAGAAGCAAAAGAGAGACTTCCGTACCACATCGTAGATAGAAACGGTGCATGTGCGATCGAAGTAGCGGATAAGACATATACGCCGCAAGAGATCTCTGCAAAAGTCTTGATGAAACTAAAAGAGGATGCGGAAGCATACCTTGGTGAGACGGTGACTGATGCGGTTATTACCGTACCTGCATACTTCAATGACGCGCAAAGAAAAGCGACAAAAGAGGCAGGAACGATCGCAGGATTGAACGTACTTCGTATTATCAACGAGCCGACTTCAGCGGCATTGGCATACGGACTTGACAAAAAAGATGCTGAGCAGATTGTAGTATACGACCTTGGTGGTGGTACGTTCGACGTAACGGCTCTTGAGACAGGTGACGGTGTTGTTGAAGTATTGGCAACAGGTGGTGATGCGTTCCTCGGTGGTGATGACTTCGATAACAGAATCATTGACTATGTGGCAGAAGAGTTCAAAAAAGAGACCGGTATTGACATCAAAGCGGATGTGATGGCACTTCAAAGAATCAAAGATGCGGCAGAAGCAGCTAAAAAAGAGCTTTCATCTGCAACTGAGACCGAGATCAACCTACCGTTCATCACAGCGGATGCAAGCGGTCCAAAACACCTTGTAACCAAAATTACAAGAGCGAAGTTCGAATCATTGATCGCTGACTTGGTAGACAAAACAATCGATACGATCGAAGCGGTACTTAAAGATGCCGGATTGACCAAGAACGATGTTAAAGAAGTTGTGATGGTCGGTGGTTCAACACGTGTACCATTGGTACAAGAGAGAGTAAAAGCGTACTTTGGTAAAGAGTTGAACAAGTCGGTCAACCCGGATGAGGTTGTAGCTATCGGTGCGGCGATCCAGGGTGGTGTACTTGCCGGTGACGTTAAAGATGTACTCTTGCTAGATGTTACACCACTTAGCCTTGGTATCGAGACACTTGGTGGGGTGACAACCAAAGTCATTGAGAAAGGGACAACCATCCCTGCGAAGAAATCACAGATCTTCTCAACAGCAGAAGACAACCAACCGGCAGTAAGTATTCACGTACTCCAAGGTGAGCGTGAGTTCGCTAAAGACAACAAGTCACTCGGTATGTTCGAGCTTCAAGGTATTCCACCAGCACCAAGAGGAGTACCGCAAATTGAAGTAACGTTCGATATCGATGCCAACGGTATCTTGACAGTATCGGCGGTAGATAAAGGTACAGGTAAGTCACAAGAGATCAAGATCACAGGTTCGTCAGGACTCTCTGATGAAGAGATCGAAAAAATGGTACAAGATGCAGAAGCGCATAAAGCTGAAGACGAAAAACGTAAAGCGGTCGTCGAAGCGAAGAACCAAGCGGATGCATTGATCCACCAAACAAGAAAATCTCTTGATGAGCTTGGTGAGAACTTCGATGCGAGTGAAAAAGCGAACATCGAAGCAGCGATCGCTGATCTTGAGACAGTACTTAAAGATGAGAATGCGACCAAAGAGCAAATTGACGAAAAGGTCAAAGCGCTTACTGAGAAGTCTCACAAACTTGCCGAAGCGGTCTACGCAAAAGAGCAAGGAAACGCGCAAGGCGGTGCTGATACTGCCAAAAAAGCGGATGATGACGATGTCATCGATGCAGAGGTCGAGTAATCGGCCTGTACTGTGAAGCCTACGATCTCGATACAGGCACAGCAGTTCATAACCCTACTACTCCTTTGGGTAGTGGGGAAATATACGGCATTTATCTATGTGTCGTGGCAAGAGGCTATCTTGATCCTTTTAGCCTCTGTTCTGATAGAACATCTATTCCTCTATAGAGAACATCATACACTTTCTTTTTTTTCTTACTCCTCACTTACAACGGCAATGGGTATTTTGATGATGCTGGTAGCTCCCTCTTTATGGATCTATTTGAGTATTCTGTTCTTGGGACTTTTTCAAAAGCATATGATCGGATATAAGCATTTTCATTTTTTCAATCCTTCCAATTTTGCATTAATGATGGGAATGCTTATCTTCTATCGTGATGCCCATATGGTTATGGGGCAGTTAGGGGATGCTTTTGCATTGCGTATCGGTGTGGTGGTCGCTGCAGTACTGATCTTGTACCGTGTGGATCGTTGGCTGATCCCTGTTGTTTTTAGCCTATCCTATCTTCTGTTCCAGTACTTCTGGGTCGTCTCTTATGATCCGGTGCTTCTTTTTGAAGATGTCTATGAGCGTTTCTATTCCGTTTCATTCATACTGTTTGTCCTTTTTATGTTGACCGACCCGAGGACAACCCCGCCGATCTGGTGGCAACAGGCACTCTTCGCAGTAGCGGTTTCGATGGTTGCAGTGGGGCTTGATCGTCTATACGGGTTTCGTATCCAGCATCTTTTTATGGCGCTTTTCCTTCTCTCTCCTTTCCACATGATCGCACGTTTTCATAAGGATCACGGGGTATGGGCTCGTACACTTTTGGTGGTAGTTTTAGCTCTGAGTGTTATAATCTACATCGAGATACAGCCACCATACTACTATGAAATGAATAGATAGTCCCGTGGGGAGAATAGGGATATTATGACAAAAGAGATCAAACTTTCAATATGGATCATCATTATAGGGGTAGGAGCGATCGCACTCTATTGGTTCTTTCCCCAAGATAATAAACAAGCTGGTATAGATAAAAGCAACAGTGAGAGGATCATTTTACCTTCCGAGGAGACGGCATATAAAGAAGTACCTTCCGTAAAGGAGTACCTTGCGTCGGTACGTGCATCGATCAGAAAGGGACAGCCTGTTCTTCCTTTGCCTGAGAGTGAATTGGATACGTATGCACAAAAGGTACAGGCACTTTTACTGCATCATGCTGGTTTTTTGAAAGATACGGTCATGAACGGCCACTATCTGCATAATGATATGATGCGTATCGTACCGGCACTGGTAGGAAGCTTGGATGAATCAAGCAAAGCGATATGTAGCAGACATAGGTGTTATCAGGCGGAGAAGTATAATTTCGTGACCAATGCTACAACACGGGCGATCGTGGATGTCGATAGTATGAAGGTACTCTCCATACAGTACTATCCGAATATGCAGCCCGATATCAGTTTGCGTCTGACCCATATCGCACAGGATATTGCACTGGCTGCTCCCGAGGTTAAGCGTGAGTTGGGATATACGCCTTCAAAAAAAGAGATGACCATGGCAAATGTACGTGGGACGATGAAGGAGTCGCCGTGTGAGAATACTACGCACCTTTGTGTCGCACCGACTTTTGCCGATCATCAAAAAGAGGAGGCGCTTTGGGCGGTCGTGGACCTTACGGAGCTACGTTTGGCAGCAGCGAAGTGGGCAGGGCTTGGAAAAACGACCACCCCGGCATGTATCAGTGAACGCAGTTTGCAAAACCGCTATATTATGGAGAACTTCTGCCAGAAAGATACGGTGCTTAAACGTAATGGTTGGGAGATCACTTACCATCTTACGGGATCGGATGGTCTTGAGATCCGCCATGTTCGATTTAAAGGAAAAGAGGTTATCCGTTCGGCAAAGATCGTCGATTGGCATGTGAGCTATCAGGAGAAGGGTGCAGGTGCGCTGGATGAGACGACCGAGAGCTATATTGAGGGACGGCGTGTCGAGTTTGTAAGAGGGGAGGGTGACCGTTTCCTTTTTGGGTATAACGATGCGATGGGATGTCCGATGTTCTCAACATCGGTGGTACTGCCTTTCAATGCACCTCAGGTCAAGAGCTTACATCATGCGGATGGGTTCATGTTGACACAGGATTATCGTAATCCGAAGTGGCCTATGGCATGCAACTACCGTTACGAGAATCGTTTTGAGTTCTATAATGACGGTTCGTTCCGTATTGTTGGTGTGAATAAAGGACGTGGTTGCGGGGATCATGCGATATACCGTCCGGTCATGCGTATCGATCTCTCTTTTGATACGAAGGAGCGTTTCTATGCAAAGGATGGGAAGGGCTGGCAGCTATGGGAAAAGGAGCAGGGCGAGCAGGTACCTGTCATGCCGTTGAACGCACCTTTCCCCTATAAGGTCGTATCGTCAAGAGAGCAGAATAGAGGGTATTATATTGAACCCAACTACGGACAGTTCCATGATCAAAGCCGAGGCGACCATGCACGTATCTACGTAACACGCTTTCATGAGAACGAGGGGGACAGGGATCTTTTGACCTTGGGGTCATGCTGTATATTAGATGAGGATGGCGTAGAGAACTATCTAAAAGATGCAGAGCAGATCAAGGATCAGGATATTGTCATCTGGTATGTTCCCCGTATTGAGAACGATACACGAAAAGGGCATGAATATTGTTGGGCGGATACGGTCATAGGTGAAGATGGGAACTTGCATGTGCAAGTGTGGCCATGTACGGTAGGTCCGAAGTTCGTACCTATTGGGAAAGAGGAGAAGTAGATGAAAAGATATCTGCCTATTATTGTTGCGGTGTGTGTGGTGTTAGGGCTTGGGTATGTAGTGGTTACGAAAAAAGAGCATGCTACGATAAGCGTGGATCAAAAAGAGCATCGTTTTACCACATTGCTCTCTCCGCTTAAAAGCTGTGCCAAACGTCCGAACTTTCTTGCTGCACTTCATGCACCTTCTCCCGTGATGATCGATCTTTCCCAAAAACGATACAAAGGGATCGCACTTTTATGCGGGAGAGACTTTAATAAAGTGATCTACCCTCCCGCATGGAGAAAGGAGGGACATTTTGGGACGTACGTACTTGATAAAGAGGGGAATATCCTTTTAGTTCCCATGCCTTATATTTCAATAAAACAAGATACGTTCGATCAGCAAAAGCACTTATATCTCATCAATACGGATAGTGGGCAACTTGCTCCATGGAAAACATTCAACGATATTCAGCCTAGTGCGAACAATCCTTATGGACTGGTTGCGATCGCATATGATTGCGAAGATGACACCTTATGGGTCTCTGCACTTGATAGGTCGGACTATCATCATGAAGCGGGACGGATCTACCATGTTGACAGAAAGACAAAACGTATTTTACAACAAATAGAGCATGTTGACGCTCTCTCTTTGGCATTGGCAAGAACAAAAAGAGGAAAGAAGGTACTTCTTGTCGGCTCGGCTAGACGTAATGTTCTGTTGGCCTATACACTTGAAGATACAAAGATCCATTCTCCTGCATATACGGTAACTATGCTACCTTCGGCCAGAGAGCGTATACGAAAGATAAAAGTACGTAAAGAGGGAGAGATCCTGCTTGAGACAATAGACTTCTCTTATACACTGATCTCTCAAAGTGCACAACAAGACCGCATACTTTATCATCTTCTTTTCCGTCATGGGGAATGGGTGTTACAAAAACAACCCTCTTTGTAGGGTTTAGATCGTTCTGACCATTTGGCGTAAAAGAAGCAGACCGGTTAAGATCAGCATGGTATTACCCAGTATATCATGTGCCAAAATAAAACTCTCCTCTCCTCCTGCATAATAGGCAACATATACGACAAACAGAATCCTTAGAATATTGATCAGTGTAAAAGATACATAGCTAATGAGTGTCCATACTAGGCGGTGTTTAAGTGATGCCGGATAGGCTAATATCGCAGCCCATAAGATAAATATGGGAATAAAGCCGTTACATGCTTGACTGATATATATTTTGTAGTGAGGCGTGATCCATATATCGATCCCTTTGAGTGCACCTTCAGGTAAGAACGGTTCGAGCAAAGAGAGGGTCAATGTCGTTTGTAATGTATTGATCTGACTTGAGATCGGTAAAAGATCCGTATAGAGTAGCCCGAAAAGAAGTGCCAAATAGAAAAAATAGTATTTGATATAGCGTATTGTGTCCATAGTGTGAACTATAGCATGATGGCACTTAACCATTCTCCTGTTTTAATTAGATCAATTATAATATTTATGAGATTTTTATGAGATTTTTTTATGATAATATCAGTATCGGATTACTATAGCGGTTTTATTATAGTAGGAGAATCTACTGGATCAAAGGAGAAGGATTTTAATGCGAAAAGTAAGAAAACACACCAATATATGGAAGTTTGCGATGATCAGTACCATCGCAAGTTCTTGGTTATTGGGAGATATAAGCGGAGTTGTCTACAAAGACTTCGACCTGAACGGGGAAATGAACGGTGGTGATGCCGGTGTATCGGGTGTTACGGTTGTTGCGACGTGTAGTGATGGCGGGCGTTATGAAACCACTACGAATAAAGATGGGAACTATACTTTAAGCGGTATGCCTGAAGGTAGTGAGTGTCGTGTAGAAGCGGATCCGAGTAGTGTAGGATTGGGGTCCGCCCCAAATGCGAAAGGCTCTGCACCACTGGTCGATATGGTTTCGGACGGCTCAATACATAATATTTCAACAGGTTCACCTGCAACGTATTGTCAAGAGAATCCGGATGTTATTCTTGCATCGACTCCGGGTTGGTTCACTGATGATGATGATAATCGTTTAAGTCCGGAAGGGTTTGGTTCCATTTTTAAAGTACCGACTCCGGAGATCGGGGACTTTAATAATAACAAAACGATTTCAGATAAAAGAAAAGTTTTAACAAACTGGGAAGATACGGGCGCGATTTGGGGGGCTGCATGGAAAAAGAGTACGAAAGAACTTTTTGTTTCGGCCGTTATTAAACGTTATGTACCCTTAAAGGACGAGACGACCGATCCTGCAAAAGCAGCGGGAGCCATTTATAAAGTAAGTCCTGACGGAAGTGTTACACTTTTTACAACTATTGATGATGTGATCACATCAGATGATGAAACTATTATTAAGAGTCGTTCATATGGAGAGAATGAAGATACGGATATTAAGGAGTTGGTCGGTGCAAAAGGGCTGGGAGATCTGGATATCAGTGAAGATGACAAGTATCTTTATACGATTAACTTAAAAAACAAAACATTGATCAAGATCGATGCAATAACCGGAGAGGTGTTAAGTGCGGCAGCTATCCCGAACCCTTATGGGGGACAATGTAGTGATGAAATGGTACGTCCATGGGCATTGAAGGTAAGAGGTAGTGAAATATTCATCGGTTCGGTATGTGAAAATGAGATATTGGATGGCGATGATCCGACCGATATGGATGCAGAAGGGTTGGGTGCAGCGATACAGAAATATGATGGGTCAGACTTTAGTAATGTTGCACAGACAAATACGTTAAGATTTCTTAGACCAAAGGGGTATAACCCTAAAAAAGAGACAAATTATCAGTATCAAAATACAGACTGGTCTCATGGAAGTTACGAATGGCTTCCTCAACCGATGTTAACAGATATTGAGTTCACTAATGAAGGAGATCTTGTTCTAGGATATACGGACCGTTCCATTATGATCCGTGAGAGAAGCGGTTCACACGGTGATATTCGTAAAATGTGTTTGAATGAAGATGGCACCTATACGGATGAATCAACTGCGAAAGCACCTACCAACTGTCCTTCAACCAAAGTCGAGTATGAAGATAATGATGAGGATTACTACGAGTTCTATGTCGGGGATTATTTTAACGGTTATCTCGGAGAGGACGGTCACCCTGAAACAGCCTCCGGAGCATTGGCAATGGCTCCTGGTGCGCCAAATATCATTGTCGGTATGGTCGATGGTACGGATTGGTGGCAGCCTGGTTCGATCGGTCTTTATAGTAATGAGAATGGAGATAAGATCGCAGCACAAGCGGTTATTAATAAAGATAAAACGGTAGATGGCGGAGAACGTGAGCCGTATGCCGCAAAAGCCGGTGGTATGGGTGATGTGGAACTGCTTTGTGATCCTGCACCGATCGAGATCGGAAACTATGTGTGGATGGATTTGGATAAGGATGGTATTCAAGATCCCAAAGAACCGCCATTTAAAGATGTCAACGTAACGTTACGTTGTGAAGATGAAGAGTATGGGATTGCTACAACCGATAAGAACGGGCACTATTACTTCGGTGGTATTGACAATGTCAATCTTTATGATGGGAAGACGATTGTTGCAGAACTCGATTGTGAACTGAGTATCAAAAAATCGGATGTGAATAATAAAGATGCTTCGGAGCAGGATCCAAATAGTGATCAGAACGATACGATCGACAATGATGCGGCAGCAGATGGGGATTACAATAAATTCACCTTTACGACAACCGCTTCAAATGACCATACGCGTGACTTTGGTATTTTACCTTCGTTTGGATGTGTGAGTGGACAGTTGAAGCAGAATGAGGGAGCGGATGATCCTGCTAATGATGTTACCGTAACGCTGAAAGATGCATATGGAAATGTATTCGTGGTAGAAACAGACAGTAATGGTAATTATGCATTTGACCATATTTTAGCAGGGGATGTGACGGTTGAGGTCGATACATCGGATACCGACTTGAACGAAAGAACAGTTTGGGAGACAAATACCACCGCTGATCTTGAAGTTAAAGAGGGCACATACCCTGACGAGTGTGCAGAGCAGGACTTTACATACAGTATTGAGAGTGATCTCTTGAAAATAGACCCTGTTAGTATCGCAACATGTGCTAAGCCTACCTCTATAGTATGGGAAGGTTCGGAAGTAGAGGGTCAGGACCCTGTCACATGGGCTAGTCTTGCTGAAGATCTGGAGAATATCGAGACCGTAGGTGGAGATCCTGTTAAGATTAAATCTATGTCATTAACATACAATGATGATAATGAGCTAAATGATGATAAATCAGGTACTAAGAGTGGTGGCGGTTACAACGGTAAGCCATTTTTATCATTCTACTTAGGAGATCAAGCATCTGCCGGAGATGGTGAGCATTCAAATACATATGATCTTAAAGCGGGTGAGAAAATAGAGATCACAGTAGAGTTCGAAGAACCGGTTGTGCTTGATAACTGGCGTGTCAGAGATATTGATTCCGGAGATAAAAGAGATAGTGATGATGACGGTACGGATGAACCGAACTGGGATTGGCAAGATGCTATTCAAATGGTAGGTTATGATGCGGAAGGCAACATTGTTCCGGTAGAAGCGAAGATTGCTTCGGAGACAACCTCCATTGTAGACAGTGAAGGTTTTGTTCGTACGGATATCGGACATACGGATAATTGTGCATTGGTTCCTACGTACTATAATGAAGATGGACATATCAACTACCATTCTGCGGGAGAGAACCCGAATTGTACAGGAGAGAACGACGGTACAGGTTATACAGCAGATGATCCGGAAGGTCAAGTTGTATTTACTTCCAATTTCAAGCCGCTCACTAAAATTGTGATCACCCATAAAGCTGGACCGGATCTTCCTGATCAGACGCGTTCCGCACTGGCAATGTTTGGATTTGCAGTCTGTAAGCCGTTACATATTGCAGGAACGGTTTATGATGACAGTAACGGTACGGATCAGGCAGCATGTGATAATGACGATACTATTGATGGTGTTCCTATCAGTACTATCGAAGGAAAAGCATTAAATGCTTGTCTGGTAGATGAAGATAGTGTGGTAATGGCATCACAGGTATTGGAGAACGGTTCGTATGACTTTAGTGCAGATATTCATCCCAATACCACATATGGTATTGTGATCACTACTTCAGAATGTGAGATCGGTAATAAGGTTTCAGAAGGAGAACTTGCAGAAGATTGGAAGTTTGAAGGAGAGACCTATACAACTTCACCGGATGGAGAGTTGGATGGGTATGTGGATGTAGAGCTATCTGATGAGAGTGAAATGAATATCGATTTTGCTATCAATAAAGTTCCTTCGGCAAAAGGATTTGTTCGGGCAGAAGAGTTGAATCCGGGAGGGGATATACAAGTTGACTTTGTCAATGATGGAAGTGTGACTTCAGATTTTATCAATGATCATGAAGAGGGTGAGAATGTGACGATTAAGGTTACACGTATCTCATCTGGTAAACTCTATTATGACGGTACGAAGGTAAATCCTGACGATATAATTGAAAATCCGGATTTTTCACTCTTTAAAGTAGATCCAGAAGATGGTGATGTGAAGGCGACGTTTAGCTATGAAGTAATTGACAGCGCTTGTAGAGCTTCTGATGAGGCACTCTTTGAAGCACCGTTCAATACCATCTTTATTTCCGGAAACCTCTTCTTGGATCAAACAAGAAACAATACGGTAGATGGTGATGCGACACCATATAGTTGTGACGGTACGACACAGCTGTATGTTAACCTTGTAGATGAGAACAATAAAGTCGTATCGGCAAAGGCAATTGATGAGTCAGGTTCTTACGGGTTCTATTATGATGACGGATTAAGAAGTGAAACGACATATAACATCGTACTCTCTACAACGTCGGGAAAAGAAGGGGAAGAGGCTCCGGATGCCACACTCACTGCAAGTTGTGCTCATGCGGATGGAGAGCATATCGGTACGGATGAAGGTACGGATGGTACGGCAGACGGAATAATAAGAGTAGAGGTAGAAAAAGAGAATATTGATGAGATCAATTTTGCAATTACGCCTACCGTTAAGATCGGTGATCGTTTATGGTCAGAGGATGATAATGACGGAGATGCAACAACAGGGAAAGTTGAACCGATTGTAGATCATGAAGTAACAATTTCTTGTGAAAATGGTTATAGTGCATCGACAAAAACAGATAATAATGGTCTTTACTGGTTTGAATTGCTTTCAAATTCTGGAACATGTACGGTTAAAACGGAGACTCCGACCGATATGACGCCTGCAAAAGGCTCTAAAGAGAATGATTCTGTCGATGATACAAGCAGTGAGAACGATAAAACTCATAATGGTGTAGATGGGACTTCAGTAAATGTCGGTACAGCAGATAATCTTACATTAGACTTTGGATTTGCATCTGTAGGTGATCTTTGTGGACAAGTTACGGAAGATACCAATGGTGATGGAAGAGGTGATAAAGCTATTTCCAATGTTACGCTTCTCCTATATGCAGATGACAATGCTGACGGAAGAGCTGACGGTTCGATACTTCAGACAACAACAACGGATTCTGAAGGAAACTATTGCTTTAATAAAATTCAAGCGGCAAATTATGTTGTAAATGAACAACAGCCTAACGGATTCTTAGATGTATCGGAAAATGAAGGTGGTGATGACCATGATATGGGAAATAACGGTGTTACGAACAGTATCGCAGCAGTTGTAGATGCCGGTGAAGTTGATTCAGGAAATGATTTTGTAGAAGAGAAACCTTCATCTTTAGGTAATCGTGTATGGTATGATGATAATGCCAACGGTATTCAAGATGAAAATGAACCGGGGGTTTCGTCGGTAAATGTTTCATTGTTGGATGAGAACAATCATGTTATATCAACAGTAAAAACAGATGATAATGGTGAATATCTCTTCAGTGAACTTTCATCTGGAGAGTATCAAGTTGTATTTGATCTAGGATCACTTCCTGGAGGATATGAAGTCACAGGGAAAAATAGTGGAAGTAGTGAGAGTGATTCAGATGTAGATCCGAAAAGTGGGAAAACAGATAGTATTACACTCCCTTCCGGTACAGAAGATCTAACTTGGGATATGGGAATTCATATTGTAGGTGCAACCTCGAATACGCCTTATCTACTTGGAACACATTTTTGGGTTGATGATAATAAAAATACACTTTTGGATGATGGTGAAAAGCGTATCGCCAATGCATTGGTTGAATTGTGTGATGAAGAAGGAAATAAGCTTTATTGGATAGATGAAGCACATAGTGGATTAACGACGGAAGTGACTCCGTATCCTGCACAAATGTATACGGATGAAAATGGAGAGTATCGCTTCTATGTTCCTGCCGGAACTTATCGTGTACGATTCCATATTCCTGAGACAGATGAGTATAGAGGGTATATTTTTGATGATCCAAAAGAAAATGCGGATGACGATCAAAATATCAATACGGCAGATAAGCATGGGTTGAGCCAGAGTGTTACAGTAGGAAACGGACATGAAAATGTTGTTGATCTTACACTGGATGCAGGTATTAATTGCGGATGTGATAATGCTCCTGTTAAATCAAACGGGGGGAATGCATTGGGCTTATTTGGAATGTTCGGAATGATATTTATGACACTATTTAGTGTATTGATTATGAATAGAAAAGAAGATCATGTATAAGAGGAGAGAGAAAATGATGAAGAAAAGTATATTTTTGGCTATGGTTGCAACAACATCTGCACTTATGGCAGGAGGCAAGATCGCACCGGTGATTACACCGGTCGCTCCAATTGTAGAAACACCGATAGATGCGACACCGTTTTATCTAGGGCTTGGAGCAATGATGACATATATCGATAGAGATCCATGTCCATGTACGCCTGATGGTCCGAATTTGGAAGATCATAGAGGCGGTATTATTGTAAGAGCAGGTGCGGACTACAATCAATATATCGGTCTTGAAGCACGATATTTAAAAACATTGGGAAGTAATACCTTTTCAGAAACAGAACATTACGGACTCTATTTGAAACCGCAATACCATATAACACAACAGGCTAATGTGTATGGGCTTTTAGGGTATGGAAAGACAACGGTTGACTATACCAATGGAGTATTACACTCATCTACTTCGGAAAGTGGTGTTTCATACGGTATAGGGGTAGAGTATGATCTTACCAAGGATGAACGTGCTTACTATGATAGACCATTTGACGGGCAAGGTGACCAAGAACAAGGTTGGGGGTTATGGTTGGATTTTCAACATCTACTAAATAATGCAGGTCAAGTACATACGGATAACAATGTTGTTACCGGTGGTATTACATACGATTTTTGACCTACTCTTGAAGAAGCGATATCTTTGCATCGCTTCTTTACTTCTTTTTCCTACAATTTAAAAATCGAACGGTTGAAATACCATAACCCAGAAATTCGCACCCTCATCGCCAAAGGCGATATCGAACCGGACAGGGACTTGTGCAGCCATTGCACGTAAGCTGATCCCCGCGTCATATTTCATCTCTTGTAACAGATCGGTATTATAGTGATCGTTCACACGACCTGCCTCTACGAATCCGACTACCTGCAACCAATCCACACTTACGGGAATGTAGTCGTTCTTTCTAAACGGGTTCCAGTCCAAAATAGCTCGATATTCCGCGGTACCGTAGACAACGGCTTTATCGGAGAAGCGATTATTGTCGTAAGCTCTCATACGGAACATCCCGCCAAGCCTTGCACCCTCCCATGGTGGTGGGCGGTCACCTTCCGTAGGTGCGGCATCACGCTCCCATGAAAAAGAGCACCCTGTCCAAAAACTCATAGCAAGGACATTTTGTTGGGTGAATGAGAGTGTCGGCATGGTGATATAGTGGTTGTATTTGAACTCAAGAAAATCCCACGATTGAGTTGCATCTCCCCAACCAAAGTCGCGAGAGTATTGCAGTTTGAACTGATAGCCGCGAGAGGGGTTCAGGTCGAAATCGGTATTGTCATGATCGAGGAAAAGCCTCAGACCGTTCGTATTCCATGTTTTGATACCCTTGGAGGAGTGTGGTGAATCCTCTTCATAGTTCTCAAAGCTATTGTGCTCATAGAATGCGGAAACTCCTAGCGCGGTTCTCCCCGTTACAAAGGGGCGGCCTCCTCCGTAGCCCTCTCTCCCAACAGCGAATCCTTTATTGAGCAGGTAGTGCCCTTCGGGGTTCTCCAATCCGTCTCCTAGAGGAAGTACGTATTTTAGTGTCGCATAGATAAAATCGGAGTCACCGGAGGTCTCAACGTAGTCGGAGTCATCCGAGTCGTTCGAACGGTCATAAATATAGTAGCGCGCTTTGGGAAAGTAGCTTTTAAGCCCCATGGCAGAGAAGAGAAGTCTGTCGCTTCCGGGAACAAGATAGTCGACAAGTGCGGCAAATCCTCCGGAGAAGTTTGCTGTATCTGCCTTGGCGTTTGTGATGATATCTTGCTCTGCACCATAGAAGAGGGTTGCTAGTGCCGTGGTCTGCGGTTGAAGGAAGCCTTGTTTGATCACCCCGACCCCACCTGCGAACCCTGTCGATTCGGATGAGAAGATATAGGGGATGTAGGCGATGTCCTTACTGCCGATAAATGGGGTTTGAACGCTGCTGTTATTCTCTTGTGAACCGAATGAAGCGGTACTTATGAGCGAAAGTGTGATCGTGGATAGTAGGAGCTTTTTGTCTTTTTTCATAGAGGCATTATAGGCAAAAGATGGTTATAGGTTATTTAGTGTTTTTTAGGCTATAATCATATCTGAAATCATCAGGTATCAAAGGAGGTGCATTATGGAAGTTGAGAAGTGTACGACATTGGATGAAGCAAGAAAGAAGATCGATGAAGTCGATGAGGAGATCGTGAAGCTCATTGCCAAACGTAACAACTATATTAAACAGATCGCACACTTTAAAACAAGTGTCGAAGAGGTAAAAGCCGAAGATCGCATCAATGATGTGATATCGCGAGTCAGACAACAAGCGATCGATCTCGACCTTTCCCCCAATCTCATCAACGACCTTTACGTCCGTATGATAGATGCCATGGTAGAGAGTGAGATCGCAGAATTCAATAATGCAAAGAGTTTTTAATCCTCATTCTCTTCTTCGTCGTCACTGCCTGCAACGGCATGGACGGCACTACCTGCAACATCTATCGTGGTACTTACAACAGCGCCTGTTACATGGATTGGCGCAGTAACGACTTGTGTACAGCCGGATACAACGGCACTTATCAATATCAAACAGTATAGGTTCATTCTCTTTTTCATACCGAAAGTATAGCCTCTTTTTATCGTATGATAGTTTAGGCTGATGTATGTTGCCGATATGAGGCGTAGATGCCGTATGCCATGACCGTCAGCATCGGGAAGAGCGATGCAAAAGCGATCAGACCGAAACCGTCAATGAGCGGATTACGCCCTTCAATGTTCTCTGCCAGCCCCAGTCCCAATGCCGCGACCAGAGGCACGGTAACGGTCGAAGTGGTCACCCCGCCGCTGTCATAGGCGATGGGGATGATGTACTTCGGAGCGAAGTGTGTCAGGATGATCACCACGATATACCCCGCAATAATATAGTAGTGTATCGGATCGCCTGCAACAATGCGGTAGGCACCCAGTGCGATCCCTATGGCAACCCCGAAAGCAACGGCAATACGTAGTATATGTTGTTTGATGCTCTGCTGACTGATCTCTTCGACCTTGATGGCGATCGCAAGGAGAGAGGGTTCTGCCATAGTGGTGGAAAAACCGATGAGAAAGGCAAAAAGGTAGATGTAGAACATGTTGTTCATTGCCGTCAGTTGGAATGCAATGGTCTCACCGATAGGAAAGAGCCCCATCTCCAGACCGACGATGAATGCATAGAGCCCTAGAATGACCATGATGATCCCAACGGATATCTTGTGCAAATGAGCAACCGGTCTTTTAATAATGATATACTGGAAAAAAAAGATCACTGCCAAAATAGGAGCGACATCTTTGACCACGGCAAGGATATCCCACAAAATATCCCAGTAGTTGAAGGTCTGGTGCATCTCTACGGTCTGTAAGACCGCCTCTTCAAGTGTTTTGATATTCTCTGCTGCATCAGGAACGAATGCATAGACGATAATACCGTAGAGTTGTACGAATATCATAGGAGTAAGCGATGCGAAGGCGATGAGTCCGAAACCGTCAATGAC
>Ga0256843_1000846_pt1 | contig 25292 bp, 23 predicted proteins | sample AlvinellametaG_FD_191572 | JGI IMG/M metagenome (GOLD analysis project Ga0256843, IMG submission 191572) | Pompeii worm associated microbial communities from hydrothermal vent at the East Pacific Rise, Pacific Ocean - Alvinella | ecosystem: Host-associated > Annelida > Integument > Unclassified ... | reverse complement strand
AGAAGCTCTAATCCATACTCTTCAAAATAAGGAGCTATTCCTTTTGTAATATATTCCCCAAAGAGTTCATAATTTGCAGCCAAATCTAAAACAGGAATTTTAGCTTGTCCAAGGACAACAGCAAGCTTTGAAAGAATTAAATTTGTCAATTGATCATTTATCTCATCAGTTGTAAAGTGTCCATCAGTTCCAACAATCTCTTTTAGGAATTTAGCAGGATCTTTAACTCTGATTTCATAAGTTCCAAAAGCTCTAAGTCTTACCATTGCAAACTCTGGGTCTCTTACCATAATTGGATTTTTTGTTCCCCATTTTAAATTGGTAAATCTTTTAGTACTTACAAAGTAAACTTCAGCTTTAAATGGAGAATTAAATCCATGATCCCAGTGTTGCAAAGAGGATAAAATTGGTAAGTTTTTAGTCTCAAGTTCATAAGTTCCAGGACCCAAAACATCGGCGATTTCTCCTTCATTTACAAAAACTGCAACTTGAGACTCTCTTACGATTAACTTTGCACCATATTTTATCTCATTTCCTTGTCTTGGAAATCTCCAGACCATTGTATCGTGAGAGTCATCAATCCACTCAATTACATCTATAAATTGTCCAGTAATCCAATCCATTAAACCCATTTTTAATCCTTTTTATCTTCAAGTGCCTCAGTAGCTGAATTTAGGGTCTCATTCTGTTTTGCTTTGACAGCCATTAGAGTCTCTTTTAACTCTTTTTCTGCTCTATTTAATTCTTCAAGTGCAGCAGCTCTTGCTTTTTTACCCTCCTGGGCAATTTTTAGTGAATCATTCAAAGTAGCAATTAAAGTATCATTTGCTTTTTTGATACTTTCAATATCAAAAATTCCTCGCTCCATTTGGGTTCTAACTTCTTTATTTGCTTCTCTTAGGCCTTCAGCATTTTTTTCAAGAAGCTCATTTGTAAGATCAGCAGCTGATTTTATCGCTTTTGCAGCGTCATGACTTCTAAAAATTGTTACAGTTTGTGCTAATTGATTTCTCCAAAGTGGTACTGTATTTACAAGAGTTGAAGTAATTTTATTAATTAAAGATTTATCATTTTCTTGAATTAATCTAATACTTGGAAGTGCTTGCATTGCAACTTGTCTTGAAAGTCTAAGGTCATGAACTCTTCTTTCTAAGTCATCTCTAAATCCTCTAATTTCTCTTAAATTTTGAACATCCATCATGTCGCCACTTTTGGCTTTTTCTTCATATTCTGGAATTATTTTTTCGTCTAATTCTTTTAGTTTTCTCTCTCCAGCTTCAATATAAAGTTCAAGTTGTCTAAAATAATCTAAATTTGCTTCATATAGTTTATCAAGGGCAACCACATCTGCTGTAAGTTTTGCTTTATGCTTTTCAAGTTCATTTGAAATTTCATCAAGTTGATCTCTGACTTCTTCATATTTATTTATAAATTCTGCAAGAGGTTTTGTTTTGCCAAAGAGTTTTTCAAAAAATCCAAGTTCTCTATTTGGATTAAATTCATCAATATCGAATCCTTTGATTGTTAAAACCATCTTATTCAAAACTTCTCCAGCAGCCCCTGTGTCTTTATTTTTGACTCCATCAATCATTTTATTTGAAATCTCATCAAGCTTTTCTTGAGCTTTTGTCCCAAAATAAATTACTGAATTTCTATCATTTTGATTTAATTGTTTCATAATTTCTTGAATTTTTTGCTCTTCTTCAGGGAGTGGAGCTGGAAGATCATCACTTTTTTTCTCAATTGTAGTTTCAATTAACTCTTTTACTTTTGTATCTAGTTTTGGTTGTTCTTTTTCCATAAAATCTCCTTCGTTTTAATTTTTGATTTGCTCTTTTAAAGTATCAATTTGTACATCTAAGTCAAATTTATCATTTTCTTGTAAACGTTCCATCTCTTTATCAAATTTTTCTTGTACATCTTTTAGAAGTTGATAGAGTCTTTCTTTCATCTCTTGATCAATCTTATCTTCTTCAACTTTATTATATTGAGAAGCTACATTTTTTACACCATCTAAATAAACTACAAGAAATTTTCTTGCCATTCTTACATCTTTTGGATCATTTGCAATATTATCCAAAATTTTTTGAGCCTTTTTGACAGCTTCATTTATCATTTGGTGAAGTTTTATATCATGAATATTTAAATTTTCATCTTTAATTTCTTTTAATGTCTTTTGGGCTTGTTGTAAATTCTTTAACAAAATGTTTGGATTTACATCAGTTGAATCTGGCAGTTTATCTTTTAATGGATCTATTCCATAATACATAATTGCCCCAATTGTTCCAATAAGTCCAACAAAAAGAGAGATTATTATGTTTTTGTGTCCTACAATAAATCCAAGATAAAACACTCCTATTCCTAGAATAATTGAACCAATTACTTTGTAAGGAAGTTTAGGAGCTTTTGCAAGGACTGCATCCTCATACTCAATAGCATTTCTAATTCCAATTGTCAAAGCTCCGGCAGAAATACTAAGCAGAATAAAACCTACAAGTTTTAAAACAAATTTAACATAATCTCCCTCAAAAAGAGACTCCATTACCGAAAAAAACATAGGCAGAAGCATCAAATAGACTAAAAATGCTCCTGTTTTTTTATTGATTTTTTTACTAATTCTTTTTACTTTTGACATAGCAATCACCAGCTCATAAAAATTGCCCATCCAAGAGCATATAACAAAAACATAAATCCAAAAACTTTACTAAAAGCCATCTCTCCTCCTTTAAACTTTCTGCTCAATATTATCTTAGCACATCTATTTTAACAAACCTTAAGCTTTCTCTAAAGTCCCATTTTTCCTGGATTTAAAATGCCATTTGGATCGAATGCTTTTTTTATTCTTCTAAAAAGATCCATCTCTTCTTTACTAAAGGCAATATTCATAAATTCAGCTTTACTTATTCCAATTCCATGTTCTCCGCTAAGAGTTCCTCCCATACTTACAACTAATTCAAAGATCTCTTTTATTGCTTTGTGCCCTTTTTCAAGTTCTTCTTGATTTGAACCATCTACCATAACATTTACATGAATATTTCCATCTCCTGCATGTCCAAAGCATGGAATTGTCAAATTATATTTTTTTCCAATTTCATAAATTTTTTCTAATGCTTGAGGAAGAAAACTTCTTGGAACAGAGATATCTTCATTTAATTTTTTTGTTCCATAAATAGTAATTGATGGAGATGCTCCTCTTCTTGCCCTCCAGAGTTTTTCTTGCTCTTCTTCATCTTGGGCTACTTTAAAATCTATTGCGCCATTTTCAAAAAAAGATTCTCTTAAAATATTTTCTTGAAAAGCTATTTCTTCTGGAACATTTCCATCAATATCCCCAATTAATAAAGCTCCAGCATCACTTGGAAGTTCAACTTTTATTTTTTCTTTGACTGCCTTTACTACCAAAGCGTCTAAAAATTCCATTGCAACTGGATTTGCTCCCTTTGCCAAAGACTTAAAAACAGCATTCATAGCAGATTTTACATCTGGAAAAATTCCCATGTAACTTTTCTTAAATCTTGGTTTTGGAATTAATTTAAGAGTAATTTCGCTAATTACAGCCAAAGTTCCTTCGCTTGCTATCAAAATTCCAGCTACATTATAACCTGCTACATCTTTTATAGTATGTTTTCCAGCTCTGATAATATCTCCATTTGGTAATACTGCACGAAGTGCCATTACATAATCTTTTGTTAAGCCATACTTTGCTGCTCTCATTCCTCCTGCATTTTCACTCACATTTCCTCCAATTGTAGAGTACTCTTCACTTGCTGGATCTGGAGGATAAAAAAGTCCAACTTCTTCTACTGCTCTTTGAAGATCTTTATTAATTACTCCTGGTTGAAGAGTAACTAACATATTTTCCATATCAATTTTAATAATTTTATTCATATATTTTTCAAGTGCTAAAACTATTCCTCCATTTACAGGAAGGGCACCTCCTGTAAATCCACTTCCAGCTCCTCTTGGAACTACTGCTATTTTATTTTCATTACAATATTTTAAAATTTTTGAAATTTCGCTCTCATCTTTAGGAAAAATTACAGCATCTGGTTCATAATGTTCTCTTGTAGCATCATAACTGTAAGCTCTTAAATGAGCTTTATCTGTATGAATATTTTCTTCTGAGACAATCTTCTTTAAATTTTGTATATGTTTTTGATCAATCATCTAATTGCTCCTACACCTTTGTAATAATCTCCTTTTGCACTGCTTCCAAAAAAGCCACTTTTTAAAGAGGTAAATCTTGTATAAAATGGATATTTTGCTTCACTTCCTACAACGTTAAAAGCTTTTTGTGCAATTACTCTTTTACTAATTGGATCATATAAAATTGCACTTCCTCTTTTTACAATATAGACAAGCCCAACTTGTGCTTCTTTTGCAAATTTTTCTAAGTTTGATTTTGAAATTGAGCTATCTCCTTGTCTCACCAAAAAAGCGGCATAAAGATCTGGATGAATCCAATGTCTGGAAGCAGATCTAGTAATAGCTGAATAAGTTTGAGCATTTGGAGCAATTACTAAAACATTTCGATAAAGATATCCAGCAATTACTTTATCTCCAACAGATGCTAAACCTTTTGGAAGAGGTAACCCATTATGATCCAACAAATCGCCTTTTTTTAATCTTGCACTTTGAGCAGAAGTTGAAATAGCAATCGATCTAATTGCGCTTAATCCATTTCCATAATTGTGAATTACAACTCCACTCATTCCAACAGCAGGAAAGGCCCTTGAAATTGTAATCGAATTTCCACTTACACCAGTAACAGTAGCTGTAACTGTTGGAGGAAAAAATCCTCCATTTAAACTTATTAAAAATAAAGAGATTATAAAAAATAATCTAGACATTTTGGCTCCAAAATAGTTAATTTTAAAGATTATATCATAAACTTATGAGCAAAAAAACTTTTTAAAATTGAAAACCTTTATCAATTTGTTTAACTTGGTTAAGGATTATATTCTATAATTTTGATGAGCAGATAGGAAAAGAGATAGTATCCTCTCTCCTCCTTTTGCAACTCTCTTCTTTTCCTAATGCTCAAAGCTTTACTTTCTCTCTCCTTATCTTTTAATTTTTCTCCTTTAATGATGATAAAATATCAAAAAACAAAGGAGAAAATTTGAAAATAGTCTTTTTGGATGCCAAAACTGTAGGAGATGTGGATTTATCTCAAATTAAAAAGTTTGGGAATTTAATAATTTATCCTACTACTCCTTCTTCCCTTACCAAAAAAAGAGTAAAAGATGCTGATATTATAATTACTAATAAAGTTATAATTGACAAAGAAATTATGCAAGCTTCTTCTAAATTGAAATTGATATGTGTTGCTGCTACTGGAATGAATAATATAGATTTAGATTTTGCCGAAAGTGTTGGTATTGAAGTTAAAAATGTAGCAGGATATTCTACTTTTAGTGTAGTTGAGCACACTTTTTCTATGCTTTTTTATCTTTTAAAAAGTAGTTCTTATTATGACAATTATGTAAAATCAAAAGCTTGGAGTAATTCTGAAATTTTTACCCATTTAGAAAAAACTTTTTTTGAGATACGGGGCAAAGAGTGGGGAATTATTGGACTTGGTACAATTGGAAAAGAGGTTGCAAAAATAGCAACTGCTTTTGGAGCAAATGTAAGTTATTATTCTACAAATAAGACTCCTCATTCAAATTTATATCCTCATAAAAATTTAAAAGATCTTTTAAAAACAAGTCAAATCATCTCTATTCACGCTCCACTAAATGAAAAAACTAAAAATTTAATTGGAAAAGAAGAACTTGAGTTGTTAAAAGAAGATGCTATTTTATTAAACTTAGGTAGAGGTGGAATTATTGATGAGGTAGCACTTGCAAAAAAGATTGATTCAAGTTTAATTAAAGTTGGATTGGATGTAACATCAAAAGAACCACTTCCAAAAGATTCTCCTCTTTTGAATGTAAAAAATAAAGATCAACTCTTTATTACTCCTCATATTGCTTGGGCAAGTATTGAAGCAAGAAAAAAACTAATTGAAGGAATTGCCAAAAATATAGAAGATTTTTTAAAAGCTTCCTAAAGACTCCAAATAAGGAGTCTTTGAAATTAAGAGTTTTACTCTCCATTCCAAGCAATGTGAGGTTTTCCATCTTCATCAAAAATTACTGCTGGCATTCCCATAATATTAAATCCACCATCTACATAGTGAATCTCTCCAGTTACTGCACTGCTTAAGTCACTAAGAAGGTACATTCCACTATTTCCAACCTCATCAATTGTAATATTTCTTCTAAGTGGAGAGTGAGCTGCATTCCATTTTAACATAAAAGAAAATTCTCCAATTCCAGCTGCTGCTAAAGTCTTAATTGGTCCAGCGCTAATTGCATTTACTCTAATTTTATCTCTTCCTAAATCTTCTGCAAGATATTTTACACTCATCTCTAAAGCTGCTTTTGCAACTCCCATTAAATTATAATTTGGAATATATTTTACTCCTCCATAATAAGTAAGAGTAAGAATAGATCCTCCTTCGTTCATAATTTTGCTAAGTTCTCTTGAAAGTTCAATCAAAGAGTAAACAGAAATTTCCATTGCTATGTTAAAAGCATCTTTTGAGATATTTCTAAAATGCCCTTCTAAACCTTCTTTTGGAGCAAAAGCAATTGAGTGTACAAAAAAATCTATTTTTCCAAAATCCTTTTCTAAAGCCTCTTTTAAGGCAGTAATCTCTTCAGGTTTACTCACATCACATGGATAAAGTCTTCCTTGACACTCTAATTCATCTGCAATTGGTTCTAGCTTTTTTTTAAATCTGTCATTTAAATATGTAATTGCAAGTTCAGCTCCTTGAGCTTTTACTGCTTTTGCTATTCCATAAGCAATAGATTTTTTATTTGCTATTCCTAATATAACCCCTTTTTTACCTTTCATTAACATCTATTTTCTCCATCAAAGTAAAATTGTGTTATTTTAACACGATTGATGAAATATTTGATAAATAGGAGATCAAAAAAGGTGATTAAAGAAAATTTTCATAAAGATATTGTTGTAATTTCTACTGGAGGAACCTTTAATAAAATTTATGATCCAATAAAAGGAGATTTATTTGTAGATCAAAATTCAACTAGTTTAAAGAAGATTTTTAAAAAGTGGAAGTGTAACTTTAAGGTAATAAATATTATTGGCAAAGATAGTTTAAATATGAATGATTTTGATAGAGATTTTCTTTGCAAAACTATAAAAAATTTAAAAGAAGAAAAGATTATAATAATTCATGGAACAGATACAGTTGATAAAAGCGCAAAAGAGGTAGCTTCAAAAATAAAAAATAAAAAAATAGTGTTTGTTGGAGCAATGGTGCCTTTTTTTGTAGATGAAACTGAAGCTAGTGCAAATTTTGCCTTAAGTGTTGGTTTTTTGGAAGCAAATCCTAAAAATGGAATTTATATTGCAATGCATTCTATTGTAAGAGAGTTTGATCAAATCTACAAAGATAAAAAGTTAGGAGTTTTTCTTCCAAAAATCTCTTAGCCTCAAAAAAGAGACTAAGAGAAGTGTTTAAGAAGTTTATCAGCAGGGACTTTTATAAGATCTGCTGGAACTATTTTTTTGATTTTAGATTTTACTTTTGGATCAAGATAGCTTTCTAGCTTATTAATGTACTCTTTTGTATAGGAGAGCATTACATTTTTTGGATTTAGAGTCTCAATTGTCTGCTTTATAACATTTGCAGCATCTTTTAAAATTCTTTCTCTTCTTGTATTTTCAATTGAAAGCTCTTCTAAAGTATCATGCCCTAATCTTCCAGCCTCATCAGTTACAATTTCATGAAGTCTTTTGTGTGCTTCAATAAAATCTAAATCGGTAATTAATTCTGGATGATAGACACTTTTCCACTCATGCTTTGAGATTTCTCTTTGAGACTCTACTATTTTATAAACTTTAATTTCTCCTAAGCCTCCTACTATCAAGATAGTATCTTGCCACTCCATAAAAACCTCCTTAAATTTAGACTTAAAAGATTCTAACATAAACTTTCTCTAAGGCTATGCAACTTAAGTCTCTTTTTAAAAAATATTTAACTTTTTTCTTTTTTCTGAGCCATTTTTATGTAAATATGCAAAATTTCAATAGCAGCTGGTGTAATTCCACTAATTCTTGAAGCTTCAAAAAGAGTTGGAGGAGTTGCTTTTTTTAGTTTTTCTACAACTTCATTACTAAGTCCTTCAACTTTTTCAAAATCAAAATCTTTTGGAATTTTTACCTCCAACATCTCATGCATTTTTTCAATTTGAGCCTTTTGTTTTTGAATATATCTATAATATTTTGCTTCAATTAAGATTTGTTCAATCTCGTCATCTTCATATTTTTTAAATTCTGGAAGAAGTTTTAGAAGTTTTTCTTTTGTTGGAGTTGCAATACGTGCTAAAATATCTATCCAAGCAGTTTTATCATTAATTTTTTGTTCTTTAAGTTCTTCTAATGTTTTAATAAACTCTTTTGTTGGAGTTGCATAATTTGTTTTTAACCAAGTAAGTGCCTCTTGAATCCTTTTTTCTTTTGTTTTTATCTTTTCAATAAAATCTTTCTCTAAAAGTCCATATTTTTCTGAATATTTATAGAGTCTAAAAATAGCATTATCTTCTCTTAAAAGTAATCTATACTCAGCTCTGCTAGTAAACATTCTATAAGGTTCATTAGTCCCTTTTGTAACTAAATCATCAATTAAAACACCAATATAAGCTTCGTCTCTTCCTAAAATAAAAGGCTCTTCTTTTCTAATTGCAAGGACTGCATTGATTCCTGCCATAAGTCCTTGGGCAGCTGCTTCTTCATATCCTGTTGTTCCATTTACCTGTCCAGCCCAATAGAGATTTTTAATTTTTTTACTCTCTAGAGTGTGTTTAAGTTCTGTTGGCTGAATAAAATCATACTCAATTGCATACCCATACCTTACAATTTTTGCATTTTCAAGTCCTTTGATTGAATGAATCATATCTCTTTGAACATCTACTGGCAAAGAGGTGCTAAGTCCATTTAAATAGTACTCATTTGCTTCTTGTGTTTGGGGTTCTACAAAAATTTGGTGTCTTGGTCTTTCTTTGAATCTATCTATTTTATCCTCAATACTTGGACAATATCGTGGACCTACTCCTTCAATTTGTCCACTAAAAAGAGGAGCTCTATAAAAATTGCTCTCTATAATCTCATGAGTTTTTTCATTGGTATAAGTTATCCAGCAAGGAAGCTGTTTTGGATTGAATTTCTCTTTTTTAGTTCTAAAAGAAAAAGGTGTTGGAGGATTATCTCCATTTTGAGGTTCCATTACAGAAAAATCTATACTATCTCCAGCAATTCTTGCACAAGTTCCAGTTTTTAATCTTCCAATTTCAAATCCAAGCTCTCTGAGATGATTTGCAAGGGATACTGAAGCAAATTCTCCTTGTCTTCCTGCTTGCTGTTTTTTTTCTCCAATATGAATAAGTCCATTTAAAAAGGTTCCACTTGCAATAATAATCTTTTTACCCAAATATCTATTTCCAAGTTGAGTCTCAACCCCAATAGCACTTTTTCCGTCTAAAAGCAATTTTTCAACAATCTCTTGTTTGACACATAGATTTTTTGTATTTAAAACTCTATCTCTCATATAAATTCTGTATCGATCCATATCAATTTGAGCTCTGCTTCCTCTTACTGCTGGACCTTTTGAATTGTTTAAAACTTTAAATTGAATTCCAGTTGCATCTGTGCAAAGTCCCATCTCTCCGCCAAGAGCATCTATCTCTTTTACTAAATGTCCTTTTGCTAAGCCTCCAATTGCAGGATTGCAACTACTTGCTCCAATTTGCTCAACCAAAATTGTAATCATCAAAGTTTTTGCACCCATTTTTGCACTAATTAGTGCAGCTTCAATTCCAGCGTGTCCTCCACCAATTACTATTACATCATACTCCATTAAGAAGCTCCCCTAAAATTTTGGAAAATTATATCAAAACCAATCTGCTTAAGAGATTTCAATTTATAAGAATTATTTATAATATATAAGAGTAAAAATGATATAATTAAAGAAAGAGGTAAAACCTTTCTTTGTTTTTTAATCCAGCTTAAAAGGAACTAAAAAGTGAGCATAGATTTAAGTGATCCTAATTTTTATATCAATAGAGAACTCTCTTGGTTAGAGTTTAATAGTCGAGTTTTAGCCCAAACAAAAAGAGAGATTCTTCCTCCGCTTGAGAAATTAAAATTTATAGCAATTTATGGAACAAACTTAGATGAATTTTATATGGTAAGAGTTGCTGGACTTATCTCCTTAGAAAAAGCTGGAATTCAAGAAACAGGTCCAGATCGTTTGACTCCTTCAGAGCAATTAAAAAGAATCAGAGCTTATCTTCATAATGAAAAAAAGGAGCTAGAAAGAAGTTATCTTTCAATTCTATCAGAATTAAATAATCATTCACTTTTTATTAGAGAGTTTGAGGAGTTAGATAGTAATTGCAAAGAGATTTTAAAAGAGATCTTTTTTGAAGAGATTTATCCAGTAATTATTCCAATTGCAATTGATGCAACTCACCCTTTTCCACACTTAAATAATCTTAGCTTTGGACTTGCAGTAAAACTTAGTGACTTAGATGGAAATATAAAACATGGACTTGTAAGAATTCCAAGAGTACTTCCTAGATTTATCAAAGTAGAAACAACTTACATTCCAATAGAAAGTGTCGTGGAGCATTTTATTGGTGATCTTTTTCCAGGATATACAAAAATTGCAACTACTCCTTTTCGTGTTACAAGAAATGCTGATATGGAGATTGAAGAAGAAGAAGCAGATGATTTTTTGGAAATGATGGAAGAGAGTCTTAGAAGTAGAAATAAAGGAAATATTGTTCGACTTGAATTAACTGGGGATGCAGATGAAGATTTGGTTGAATTTTTAAATTCTCATTTACAAATTAATAAAGATGATATCTACTATTACAGAGCAATTCCTCTAAATCTTGGAGCCTTGTGGCAAATTGTAGGAGAAAAGAGCCTCTCTCATCTTCTACTTCCATCTTATACTCCAAAGATTCTTCCGCCATTTGATAGAGAAGAGATTTTTAGTGCTATGGAAAATCAAGATGTTTTGCTTTATCATCCGTATGAGAGTTTTGATCCAGTAGTAAAGTTTATTCAACAAGCAGCAAGTGATCCTTATACTTTGGCAATTAGGATGACTCTTTATAGAGTTGGGAGCAAATCTCCAATTGTAAAAGCTTTAATTGATGCGGCTTTGGATGGAAAACAAGTTACAGTCTTAGTAGAACTTAAAGCAAGATTTGATGAAGAGAATAATTTAAAGTGGGCAAAGAGATTGGAAGAAGCAGGTGCCCATGTAATTTATGGAATTCCTGGAATGAAAGTTCATGCAAAAATTGCTCAAGTAATTAGGAAAAAACAAAATAAATTAAAAAGTTATCTACATCTTGCAACAGGAAACTATAATCCTTCGACTGCAAAAATTTATACAGATCTTAGCTATTTTACCACCAAAAAAGAGTTTAACAGTGATGCTACAAGATTTTTTCACTTTTTAACTGGATTTTCTACCAATACAACTTTACAAAATCTATATATGTCTCCAACTCAAATTAGAAATAAACTTTTAGAATTAATCTCAAAAGAGGCAAGCTTTGGGGAAGATGGTCATATAATTTTAAAAGCAAACTCTCTAACTCATCCAGATATTATTCAAGCTCTTTATAAAGCTTCTATGAGAGGATGTAAAATCGATTTAATAATTAGAGGAATTTGCTGTCTAAAGCCAAAAATAGCAGAAGTAAGTGAAAATATTTCAGTTTACTCAATTATTGGAAAATATTTGGAGCATCCAAGGATTTATTGGTTTAAACATGATAGTATAAGATGTTATATCTCTAGTGCAGATTTAATGCCAAGGAACTTAGATAGAAGAGTTGAGCTTATGACTCCAATTATAGAAGAATCTCTAAAAGAAAGGATAGAGCAGATCCTAACACTTCAATTAAATGATAATGTTTTAAAGTGGAGTTTAAATAGTGATGGATCTTATACTTTAGTCAAGCCAAAAGAGTCAGAAAGAGTTATAAATTCTCAAGAACTTTTAGAAAAGTATGTAAATAAAATTTATCAAAAAAACAAGAAAAGGGATAATACAAGCAATTATGTAAAAAAATTGGCAGATAAACTTTTACAGGAGAGTTAAAATGGGAAGAGTAGATGGAGATATTTTAAAATACAAAGAGTTTTATCCAAAACTTGGGAAAAATAGCTGGGTTGCAAAGGGAGCAATTGTAATTGGAGATGTAGAAATTGGACAAGAGTGTAGTATTTGGTTTGGAAGTGTAATTAGAGCAGATGTGCATTATATTAAGATCGGAAATAGAACAAATATTCAAGATCTAAGCATGATTCATGTAACTCATTATAAAAAAAGTGATAGAAGTGATGGATTTCCAACAATTATTGGAGATGATGTTACAATTGGACATCGTGTGATGCTTCATGGTTGTACAATTGAAGATGCCTGCTTAATTGGAATGAGTGCCACAATTTTAGATGGAGCTGTAATTGGAAAAGAATCAATTGTAGGAGCTGGAAGCTTGGTGACAATGAATAAAAAATTTCCTCCAAGATCTTTAATTATGGGAAGTCCAGCAAAAGTTGTAAGAGAACTTACAGATGAAGAGGTAAAAGAGCTTTATGCTTCAGCAAAAAGATATGTAAATTTTAAGGATACTTATCTTGTTTAGTGCAATTTCAAAAACGACAAGGGATATTTTAAGTCCTAGCGTACTTTGGTTTGTAATTAAAATTGGGGTTGGGTCTTTTATTTTTTGGGTTGGAGTTTTGACCTATTTTTGGGATCCTTTTGAACAATTTGTAGCAAAATTTGTAGCTAAAATTCCTTTGGTTGGATCTTGGGAGTGGTTTCAAGAAACAGGAGCATTTATTTCTGCTTTGATTTTAGGATATACCTTGATTATTCTTACAATCTCAAATCTTACCTCCTTTTTAAGTGAAGATGTAATTTTAAAACTTGCCAAAAAAGATTATCCTCAAATAAAACCAGTAAGAGCTGGAAAAATTCATCGCTCAATTTACTATACGATTAAGGCAAGTTTATACTTTGTAGGAATGTTTTTATTATTATTTCCTCTAATTTTTATTCCAGTTTTTGGACAAGTTGTAATGACTTGGCTTTGGTCAATTCTTTTGAAAGAACCTATGATTTATGATGTTGGAACTCTCTTTATTGAAGATGAAAAAGAACTTAATATTAAATCTAAAAAAGCTTGGCTAATTGCTATGATTGCCTCTCTTTTTAACTATATTCCAGTTTTAAATATTTTTGCTCCGCTTTATTCTCAAATTCTTTTTATGCATTATATTCTTACCCAAAAACTAAAGGAAAATAGATGAAAAAAACTTTAGAAGTTACACTTTTACAGCTTGATAATCTTTATCCTTATCAGAAAAATTTAGAAAAAATTTTGAAATATTTAAGAGAGTATGAAAGTAGCAATTTAATAGTAGCTCCTGAAGTTTGTTTGACTGGCTATGATTATGAAAATATTCAAAAAGCTTGTGAATTTGGAGATGAAGCAGAAGAAATTTTAAAAAAGAGTGTAAAATCTCAAATTTTAATCTTTACAAAACTTAAGAAAAAAAGTGATGGATATTATAATGAAGCTATTGTAATTCACAAAAATAGGGTAATTCATCGTCAATCAAAACATAAACTCTTTTTATTAGGTGATGAGGATAAATATTTAAAAAGAGGTTTAATTGATGAAATTGTGCCTTTTGAAATTGATGGAGTAAAATATGGAATATTAATCTGCTTTGAACTTCGCTATAAAGAACTTTGGAAAAGATTAGAAGGAGTTGATGTTATAGTGGTTCCAGCTCACTGGGGAGAACCTAGAAAAAGACATTTAGAGATTTTATCTTCAGCTTTAGCAGTTATGAATCAATGTTTTGTTGTAGTAGCAAATAGCGCAAAAGAGGATATGGCAAAATCTAGTTCTATAAATTCTCCAAATGGAGGAGTAATAAGAGAAGATCTTACAGAAGTAATAAATTGTAAAATAGATTTGAAATTGATTAAAAAGATTAGAAAATATATTAGAATGTAGTAGATAGAAAGTTTTTTTGAAGGAAATTAGATGAAAAAAGTAGAGTTACTTGCTCCAGCTGGAAATTTAGAAAAGCTTAAAATTGCAATTGCTTATGGTGCAGATGCAGTCTATGGTGGTACAAGTACATTTTCTTTAAGAATTAGAAGTGGGAAAGAGTTTGATATGGAATCTTTTCAAGAAGGGGTTGAATGGGCTCACTCTCTTGGAAAAAAAGTTTATGTAACAGTTAATAGTTTTCCTTTTAATTCTCAGATAAAACTTTATAAAAATCATATTGCTAAAATGAGAGACCTCTTTCCTGATGCTTTTATTGTCTCTTCTCCTGGAGTGATAAAACTTGTCAAAGAAGTAGCTCCAGATGTTCCAATCCATCTTTCAACACAAGCAAATGTAATGAATTATCTAGATGCTGAGGTCTATTATGATATGGGAGTTACAAGAATAATTACTGCAAGAGAGATTAGTTTAAAAGATTGTGAAGAGATCAAAAAACACCTTCCAGACCTTGAGCTTGAGATTTTTGTACATGGAGCGATGTGTTTTGCTTATAGCGGAAGATGTCTAGTTTCTGCTTTACAAAAGGGGAGAGTTCCAAATAGAGGAAGTTGTGCAAATGATTGTAGATTTCCTTATGAAATTTATGCTCATAATCCAGAGACTGGAACAACTTTTAAATTAGAAGAAGAGAGTGAAGTTGGAACATACATTATGAATGCAAAAGATTTAAATCTTGCTTCTCATATTAAAGAGATTTTAGATAGTGGAGTGATTGATTCACTAAAGATTGAGGGAAGAACAAAATCAGCTTATTATGTAGGAATTGTCACAAGAGCTTATCGACAAGCAATTGATGATTATTATGGTGGAGTCTTTGAACCAAGCAGATATCAAGCAGAGCTTGAAACTACTCAAAATAGAGGTTTTACAGATGCTTATCTTATCTCAAGACCTTTTGAGAAAAATGATACTCAATCAACTAGTTTTACCATTCAAGATGGTACACACCAAGTAGCAGGAATTATAAACGAAGATGGAACTACTTGGAGATGCAAAGATAAAACTTGTATTGGGGATTTGGTAGAAATTGTCTTACCAGTTGGAGCAAAGCTTCAAGAAGTAAGTAATGATTATGGAGATATTTTTTTAGGTAGTGATGGAAAATGGTGGATGAGAGTCAAAAAATTAAAAGCAGTAAATAAAAAAGAGTTTGAATGTATTCACAGTGGGGATTTAAATGATATTATAGCTCCAACTAAATTTCCTCCATTTACAATTCTAAGAAGAGATATAACTGAAGCAAAAAGGAAAAAGGGACTTTTAAAATAGAAAAATTCCAGTTCCATTGCAACTTTTGTGCTTTAGCACTCTCTTTGAGAAAATTTAGGCTTTTTATTGTTTATCTAAAAGATCTCCTAAAAAGGGGGATTTTATAAGCTTAGCTTTTTATAACTTTTGCGATAGCAAAAATAAATTCATTACACTTTTATTATGAATTCTTTCTTTGTAGAAAACATAAATAGACTTTTTTATTTGATTAAGTAAAATTATTTTTTTAATAATCTTAAATTATTAAACTCTTACAAAAAATCATTAAACTTTTGGAGTATAATACGCAAAAATTTTTTAAGGATTGCTAGATGAAAGAGATTGTAAGGCGTGTTTTGCCTTTGAGTTTAATTGTTGCTCTTCGTTTTTTTGGACTTTTTATAGTTTTATCTGTTCTTTCTCAGTATGCTGTAGAGTTAAAAGGTGGGACTTCATTTTTAGCTGGACTTGCAGTTGGAGGTTATGCTTTGACTCAAGCTGTATTGCAAGTCCCATTTGGTGTACTAAGCGATAAAATAGGAAGAAAAAAGACTCTTTTAATTGGTCTTTTGATTTTTGCTTTTGGATCTGTTGTATGTGCATTTGCAGATAATATCTATGTTTTATTAGTTGGTAGATTCTTACAAGGAGCAGGTGCTATTGGCTCAGTTGTTACGGCAATGATAGCAGACCATGTAAGAGAAGATCAAAGAGCTCATGCAATGGCGGTTATGGGAATGACAATTGCAATGAGTTTTGCTGCGGCAATGATTATTGGTCCAATTATTGGAGGACTTTATTCTGTAAAAGCTCTTTTTGCTCTTACTGCAATTTTGGCAATTGCTGCGCTTGCTATTTTATTTACCGCGGTTCCAGAACCTCCAAAAATTCTTCATAGTTATTCTGAAGAAGAGGCAAAAATTAAACATGTCTTTAAAGATAAAGATTTAGTTAGAATGTATATAACTTTTCTTTTTCATAGCTCTACTATGGCAATAGCATTTTTTTTAATTCCTTTGGTAATGAAAGAAAAATTTGGACTTTTACCTCAAGACTATTGGAAGATTTATCTTCCAGCTGTATTTTTTGGAATTATTGCAATGGGGCCAGCTGCTGTTTTTGGGGAAAAGTACAATAAAGGAAAAGAGGTCTTTTTAGTTTCTATTGGATTTGTAGCTCTTTCTTTTATTTTGATGAGTTGGAGTAACTCTTTATTTTGGTTTGGAGTTGGAGCTACTTTCTTTTTTATTGGATTTAATATGTTTGAGCCACTTTTACAAAGTTTTGTAAGTAAATTTGCAAAGGTCCATCAAAAAGGAGCTGCTCTTGGAGTTGCAAATACTATGGCTTATATTGGAATCTTTTTAGGTGGAGCTGTTGGAGGTTGGGTTTATGAGCACTTCAACAGAGGTGGAGTTGGAGTTGTTGTTTTATTAATTTGTCTTTTTTGGATTGTTTGGATTATTGGGATGAGAAGTCCTGGAGTCAGAGATAATCTATTTTTACCATACTCCCATTATGATAAAAATAAAATTGATGCTTTAAAAAGATTAAATGGAGTTACTGATTACTACCTCAATGAGACCGAAAAATTAATAGTAGTAAAATTTGATAATGATGTTTTAGATGGAGATACAATTAGAGGATTACTCCTAAAACAAGAGTAATCCTTAAGAAGAGTTATGCAAACTACCCTGACTAAATCAAAGATTATGGTCAGGGCTTCTTAGTTGCCTCTTGGTGTACCTCTACAGGCTGTTTTATCTTCAATAATATAATTTGATTATCTTGGCTATTGCTACTCTTTTTTCTTAAACTATACAAAAAATTACTTGCTACTTACTTCAATTTATAAGTTTAGAGGCTGAATTCTTTTTGAATGTTATTTAAAGACTCTAAAGTGATCTACAATTTTAAAGTCTCTTAAAACATCTTCTTCTTTTGCTCCCTCTCCAATATTGTGAATAATTAAAGGTTCTCCTTTCTTGTTTAATCTATTTGAGCAAATTCCAATGTGATCAAGATTGTTTGGAAGTTTCCAAACTACAATATCTCCTGGTAGAAATTTTTTATCTTTTACTCTATATCCTCTGCTTGCAAGATAAACTTGAATATTTTTAACTCTTCTGTGATCAATATTTGGATCTAAACGGTTTGTATAATATAAACCTTTATAAAGATTAGGATGAGCTTTTTTATGATAATAGATTCTTTTTTGAAGATCAATCCCAACTCCTCTAAAAGCTCGTACTACAACATCTGTACAGACTCCTCTTATAATCGGAACATCTCCCATTGGAAATTTAATTTTTACATAAGAAGGATCATAAATTAAAGTTTTTCCAATTTGGGCCTTTGCAGCTGCAATAAATCTATCTAGAGTTGATTCTTTTGCATAAAAAAAACTATTAAGAGTTAAAAAAATTAGAAGAACTTTAAAGAGTTTCATCCTTTTCCCTTAAGTAGAGATTTTAGCAATACATTCAATTTCTACTTTTGCACCCTTTGGAAGTTTATCTACTGCAACTGTGCTTCTTGCTGGCTTATTCTCTTTGAAAAATTCTGCATAAACTTTATTGACCTCATCAAAATCTTTAATATCATCTAAAAAAATAGTTGTTTTAATTACATCATCTAAACTTGCTCCAGCCTCTTTTAAGATAGCTTCTAAATTTTTAAGAACTTGTCTAGTTTGAGTTTGGATATCTTCATCCAAAAATTTTCCTTCAGGAGTAAGTGCAATTTGACCTGAAGAGTACAAAAAACCATCAATTATTATTGCTTGAGAGTATGGACCAATTGCTTGTGGAGCATTTTGAGTTTTAATAATTTTTTTCATTTTGCCTCCTATTTATTTTTTTGTATTATAGCTTTTTCTTAGCAGAAATTGAAAAGTTAATCCCTAAAAAAGATAAATAATAAATAGATAAACTTTTGGTAGTATTCAAAGATTAAAACTATTTGATAAAATTTTAGAATATTTTGAGATCTAAAAGATAGACTCTATTTTTCCAAAGAGATTATAAATATAGGAAAAGAATGCAAAATTATCAATTTTTTGATGGAGATAGAAGTATAAAACTTTTTATCCTATTTTTCTTTATGATAATTCTAATACTATTTTTTCTCTTTGGAGTAGATTCTATTCTTAGCTCAAAACGTTCTCTTCCAAGAAAAATAGAATCTCTACACGATAGAGCCTTAAGAGGTGCAATTGTCTCAAAACATGGATTTAGGGTTGCAAGGTCAACCAAAAGATATGAAGCAAAAATCTATCCTCTTAGTTTAGATCCAAACAAAGAAGAACTTTTTATCAAACTCTTTAGCATTTATAGTGGAATAGAAGAAGAGACCTTAAAAAAGAAAATCTATACAAAAGATGGAAAAAAAAGGAGAGGTTATGTAACTCTTACTAAGAATATAGATGTAAGAACATCGATATTTTTAAAAGATCTCTCTAGGAAATTAAGAAGATTGAAAGTCTTTAGACCTATTTTAAACTCAAAAAGAGAAAGTATTCTTTATGGATTAGATATTATTGAAATAGGAGAAGTTAGACAATACCCTTTTGGAGATACTCTAAGTCCAATTATTGGATATGTTAGAAGTAAGCCAATTTCAATTGGAGAGTATAAAGATTTAAAAAGCAGTTTTGATAACAGTAATATAAATATTTTTAATTTGTTTTATAAATGTCTTTTGGATCAAAATCTTTCAATCAAACAGATAGTTCAAAAAGAGGCAAATGCGACTTTTAAAAGACTCTATGGAGTAAAAGGGCTAGAACAAAAATATAATAAAAATCTTTTAGGAAGAGTTGATGGAATTTTAGAAGGAAAAAAAGATATTGCCAAAAATGCAATTATTAGCAGTTTGAATTCTAAAATTGGAAAAAGAGTTGACGGATTGGATCTTCATTTAAATATTGATATGAATCTACAAAAAAGGGTAGAGATAGTTTTAGATACTATTGAAGAAAAAATTAGAGCAAAAGAGATAATTGCAGCGGTAATGGATAGTAAAACTGGAGAAATTCTTGCAATTGCAACTACCCAAAGGTACAATCCAAATCGTATTACCAAAGGTGATATTCCAAAATTACAGCCTAAATTTACAGAGTATCTCTACGAACCAGGATCTGTAATAAAACCAATTACTCTTTCAATTGCTTTTGAACTTGGATATGTAACTCCAGAGACAGTAATTAATACTCATAATGGAATTTTGCCACTTACAAGAAGATATAGAATTAGAGATGATGAACCATTTAAAACTCTTACTGCAACGGACATAATTGTACACTCTTCAAATATAGGAATTACAGAGATTGTTTGGAAAATGAGTGCAAAAGAGTTTTGGGAAGGTTTAAAAAAATTTGAGCTTGGAAACTCTTCTGGAGTAGATCTTCCAAGAGATTTAAAGGGGAAAATAAAATCGTTAAAAAGATTAAAAAATAGAGTAGATAAAGCTAATCAATCTTATGGATATGGAATGCAATTAACTTTTATGCAACTTTTAAAAGCTTATAGCACTTTTAATAATGAAGGAATTGAAGTAACTCCAAGAATAGTTAATTATCTAAAAGATCCAGATAATCCAAAAATAATTTATAAAGTAAAAAGAAGAGCAAAAAGAGTCATTAGCAAAGATAGTGCTTTAAAGATTAAAAAAATTTTAATAGAGGTTGTAAAAAGAGGAACTGGAAAAGCAGCAAGAGTTGAGGGCTTAGAAATTGGAGGCAAAACTGGAACAGCGCATATTTATGATTTTAATGCAAAAAGATATGTAGAAAGATATAATAGTTCATTTTTTGGATTTGCAAATGATAAAGAGGGAAATAAATTTACAATTGGAGTATTAGTAATTGATCCAACAAGAGAAAATAAATACTATTTTGCTTCAAAATCTGCAGTACCTGTTTTTCATGATATTGTAGAAAATCTTAAATCTTTAGATTATTTAAAACCAACTCTTTCTGCTGAGCAACAAAAAGAACTTGACAAAATCAAACAAAAAAAGAGAGAAATCTCTATGGAGTTTAAAAAGATTAGAACGAGAAATCTCTCAAGAATCTTAGAAAAACAAAGAAAAATTGGAAGTTTAAAGAGGAGACAAAAAAGATCTACTAAAACCAGAACTAAAAAGTTAAAAAATATTTTAAAAAAGATAAAAAAACATAAAAAAATTTCTAAGAAAAAGATGCTTAAAGAGCATAAAATAGACCAAAAGCATCTAAATCCTAAGAAAAATACTTCTGAGTCTAGGAAATTAAAATCTCCAGAAGAACAACTTTTTTAAAAAAGTAATTTATAAATGGTTTTTCAAGTTTGTTAGAAAAATATGTTAAAATATATCAAAATTACTGAAAGGAGAAAAGATGGATATTAGCGATCTTTTACAAATTGGTGCAAAAATGATTCAAAATAATGATGATGACTCTACAACTGGATTAGATATTGGAGATATTGCCTCAGCACTTGGATCAATTTTGGGTGGAAATGATCAAGAAGGTGGATTAGATCTTGGATCAATCGTCTCTGCATTTGCTCAAGGTGGACTTAGTGATGTTGTAAGCTCTTGGCTTGGAGATGGAGAAAATGCTCCAATTGATCCTGATACAATTTCAAATGTTTTAGGAGATGAAAAAATCTCTGAATTTGCTGAAAAATTAGGAATTTCTCCAGAGAGTGCTAGCAAAGCTTTGGCTGATGTTTTGCCTGCAATTGTAGATAAAGCATCTTCAGAAGATAGCAATATAGTTGGAGATTTATTAGATAAAGTTGGTGGAGTAAGTGGTGCTATGGATATTTTAGGAAAATTCCTAAAATCTTAAAGATAAATATCCCCTCTTTTGAGGGGAGCTTTTTAGATAGTTAAATCTAAAATATCTTTTGCTCTTTTAATCAATTCATGATCTACTGTTCTATCTTTTGGATCTAAATCTTTCATAATCTTAGCTAAAGTTAAGATTAATCCTCCTGTAATTTCAGGAAGTCTTTTTTCTAAAGCATCTTCTAAAGTCATTGTAGCTGGATATTTTGTAAGCATCTCTACAACATCTTTAACTTCAATTGCCTCTTCAAGCTTCTTGAATTGATCAATTGTCTCTTCCATTCCTTTTGTAATAGGTACATCACAAAGCCAAATTACATCTCTTGCATTATACTTTGCATTTCTTTCTCCAGCCAAAAGAAGATCATAGATTTTTTGATCTACAATATCAGTAATATCTTTAGCGTGCCCTTTGGCAATATCCATGCCAGCACCTTTTCTAAAGATCTCTTTTAGTCTTGTATAACCAACAACAGCCATTTTTTTGCTCCTTTTATAAATTTGCAAAGTGATTATAGAGTTTTTTTCTTAAGGTAGCTTGCAACAAAGGTTGCTTAAAGATCAATTTAACTAAATTGAGACTTTTTTGGGATTTACTTTTTTTCTTGAAAGTGAGTATAATATTTTGAAATAGTTTTTTTTAAGGAGAGAGAATGATTATTACAAATATAGAATATATTCCAAATAGAAAAATTGTAGAACACTTTGGACTAGTTTCTGGATCTACTGTAAGAGCTAAAAATGTAGGAAGAGATATTGCAGCAGGCATTAAAAATATTTTTGGAGGAGAATTAAAAGGTTATACAGAATTGCTTAGTGAATCAAGAGATGAAGCAATCTCTAGAATGAAAGCTCAAGCTAAATCTCTTGGAGCAAATGCAATAATAAATGTAAGATTTTCTACTTCTTCGGTTGCTTCAGGAGCTGCTGAGCTTTATGTTTATGGAACTGCTGTGAGGGTTGAGTAATGATAGAACAGATTCTTTTTTCTTTTTTATTATTAGTGCTAGGATATGGGGTTGGAAGCTTTTTAGAAAATCGTCATTTTAAATCTATTAAAAAAAGAGAGTTAATCTACAAAAATATTCCACTTATTATGGTAAAACATGCTTGGAATGAAAAAAATATAAAAGATGTAAAGTTTGTGAGTGGAAGCGTTGTAATTTCAGTGGATCATTTCAAAAGATTTGTAGCAGGACTTATAAATATTTTTGGAGGAAGAGTCAGTACTTATGAGAGTTTGCTTGATAGAGCAAGAAGAGAAGCAATTCTTAGAATGAAAGAAGAAGCAAAAGATGCTAGTGAAATTATCAATGTTAGAATTGAGACTAGTTCAATTTCCAAAGATGCAGACAGAAGAGTTGGCTCAATTGAAGTTTTTGCTTATGGAACTGCAATTTATAGAAAAGATTAAAGGAGCACTTTGAGAATTCTACATACTTCTGATTGGCATTTGGGACAAAAATTGCTTGGGGAAAGTAGAGAAGAAGAGCATAAAGCTTTTTTAGACTGGCTTTTGGATGAGCTAGAAAAAAGAGAAGTTGATGCTTTAATTGTTGCTGGAGATATTTTTGATTTTGCTACTCCCCCTAGTTATGCAAGAAAAATCTATAATGATTTTTTGGCAAAGTTTGTAAAAAGCAAATGTAATAATTTAATTATTATTGGAGGAAATCATGATTCTTCTATAGTTTTAAATGAAGAACAAAGCCTTTTGAAAGAGTTAAATATTTTTGTCGTTGGAGGATACGAAGAAGAAATTAAAAAAATTATTATTCCAATAGAAGATAAAGAAAGAAATTTAAAAGGCATAGTTGCTGCTATTCCTTATCTAAAAGAGAGTGACCTTAGAAATGGTTCTTATTTAATTGATTCTAATTTAAGAGCAAAGGAACTAGAAAGTGCAATTGCTTCTTATTATCAAAAAGCTTTTGAGGAAGCTAAAAAAATTGCTCTAAATCTTCCAATTATTGCTACAGGACACCTTAGTACTTTGAAAATTGATAAAAATGATGCAGTAAGAGAAATTTATATAGGATCTTTAGAGGTCTTTGATAAGGATCTTTTTCCACCTTTTGATTACATTGCGCTTGGACACTATCACAAATTTTCTAAAATGAAAAATATCTGTTATAGTGGCTCTCCTTTTCCTCTTGCTTTTGATGAAATAAAAGATCAAAAAGTAATTTTAGATGTAAAGATAGAAGATTCTTTGATAGTTGAAAAAATAGAGATTCCAACTTTTAGGAAATTGCACCATTTCAAAGGAGAGTTTGAAGAGCTAAAATCTGAAATTTCAAAAATAAATCCAATTTCTCCAATATTGCCTGAATTGGTTTCAATAGAAATTATTCCAAAAGGAATTGTAAGTATTAAAGAAATTTTGGAAGAGTTAAAATCTATAAACTCTAATTTAAAGATCATAAAGAGTGTTGTAGAAAAAAAAGAGATAAACTTTTTAAATGATGGTGATTTAAAAAAGGAGATGATAAAAGAGATTAATCCTATTTTTGTTTTTCAAGAAATTTTAAAAGAAGAAGAAAATCTTGACCAAAAAGAAAAAGATGAGCTAATTTTGAAATTAAAAGAGATTTTAGAGGATTTAAATGAAGATCTTAAAGCTTAAATTCAAAAATTTAAACTCTTTAAAAGGGGAGTGGGAGATTGATTTTGAAGCGCTAGCAATTGATGGAATTTTTGCAATTACTGGGGTAACAGGAAGCGGAAAGAGTACAATTTTGGATGCAATCTCTTTGGGTTTGTATGCAAAAACTCCTAGACATAAAATCACTAGAGATAAAAATGAAATTTTGACTGTCGGGACAAAAGAGTGTTATTCAGAAGTAATTTTTAAAGGCAGAGAAGGAAAAATTTTTCTTAGCAGATTTAAACAAGAAAAAACTAAAAAACTTCAAGCTCCTAGTTATTTTCTTCAAGAAATTGGAGGAAAAGTACTTGCTACAAAGTCTAAAGAGTGGAAAGAAAAAATTGTATTAGTAACTGGTTTGGATTTTGAGAGATTTATTAGATCAGTGATGCTTGCCCAGGGTAATTTTGCAATTTTTTTAAAATCTTCAAATAAAAAAAAGGGGGAGATTTTAGAACAAATTACAGGGACTGAAATCTATAAAGAGGTTAGCAAAAAAATCTATCTTTTAAGCAAGGAAAAGAATAAAGAACTTGAAGAATTAAAAGAGAAATTGAATTTAGAGTTTTTAAAAACAGAAGATGAGATAAAACTTTTAGAAGAAAAAAGGGAAAGGTTAGAAAAAGAGAGAAAAGAAAAAATAAAAAATAAAGTAGAGATTGAGAATAAAATAAGAAAGTTTGAAATTTTAGAAGAAGAAAAAAAGAGATTAAAAGAAAAAGAGCTAGAACTAGAAAATATTGAAAAAAGACTAAACTCTGGTGAGTGTTTATTTTGGAATCTTTTTTTTGAAAATGAAACTTTAATAAATATTTTAAAAAGAAAAAATGAAGAGATCTCTATCAAGAAACAAGAGATAGATAAAAAAGTAAAAAATATCGATTTGGCATTGGAAAATAAAAAAAATCTTTTAAAAGAGATTGAGAGTTTAGAAGAGGAGATAAAAGTTGCAGAAAATCAAAAAAATATCTTTGAAAGTGGATTTGAATACAAGATAAAATCAATAGAAATAGAAGAAGAAATCATCAATAAAAAAGAACAGATGAAAAATGAAAATAAAGAGCTAAGAATTATCTCTTTAGATTTAAAAGAAGTTGAGAAGCTAGAGCTTGAGTATAAAGAGAAAAAAGCAAAACTCCCAAAAGATATTAAAGTTCTTTTAAAAGAGTTTGAAAATTTATTGGAAAAAGAAAAGAGTCTTAAAATACAGATTGATAAAAATAGAGAAAATATCAAAACTTTAGAAGAAAAAATTGAAAAAATAAATGATCTAGAAAAAATAAAGAGATCTTTAAAAAATGATCTACTTTCTATTGAAAATGAGTTGGAAAAGATAAAAAAACTTTTAAATGAAAAAGAAGAATTGGAAAATTTAA